>Ga0181404_1000234_pt1 | contig 16812 bp, 19 predicted proteins | sample 27SPOviralmetaG_FD_130133 | JGI IMG/M metagenome (GOLD analysis project Ga0181404, IMG submission 130133) | Marine viral communities from the oligotrophic San Pedro Time Series (SPOT) site, San Pedro Channel, CA, USA - 27 SPOT_SRF_2011-10-25 | ecosystem: Environmental > Aquatic > Marine > Strait... | reverse complement strand
TTATTATGCATGCATGCGCGCGATCGATGCATGGAATATTATTACTCTGTTCGGCGATTCGCCATCCATATGCATCGCGCGCGCGCGCCAGCGCTCGGCCAGCGCCTGGCCAGGCACTTAGCGCGGCAATGGAGCGTCCCTGGCAACGCCGGCGCTACCAGACGCGGCTGGGGAAGCAGCAGAGCGAGGCACTGCGCGAGCGCGCCGTCACGTTCCACGTGCTCAGCCACATGCGCCCGTTGCGCGGCAGCGCTGAGTCGTTCTTTTCCCTTGGTCTTGCCGACAAATTCCGGAAGACGCTGGTAACTCCGCCTGATCTGCAGGGCCTGATCGCCACTGTCGTCGCAAAGTCGCTGTTCAGCGACGTCCTCGCCGAGCTGAACGCGCAGGTGGCAGCGCAGGGGGTCGACGAAGGCGGACTGGTATTCGGGTTCGTTGAAAACGAGCTGGTAGCCGTCGACTGTCTGTCGCCGACAGGTCGCCAGGATTTCGTGTGGCAAACGGAGCAGGAGGGACCCTGGATCCAGGAGAGCTTCGCAGGTCCACGCAGCATTGGGCTGTTCCCGTGGCAAAAGCTGTACCCGTCACACCTCATGCCAAGTCGTGCTCAATGGGCGCTACGACTTATGATCATGGAGGATGCGCGGCGTTCTTACGAACACTGCATGGCGGTGTCCAATCGCTACCTGCGCTGCGGTCACAATGGTTACGTGCCAATTTTCAGGTCGTTCTCTTCCAGCTTCGCGCGGCAGGACGTTTACCGCATGGCGAAGGCCTGCATTACGGCCAAGCTATTTTGGCAGTGGAGCCACCAGGACGCCGTCCAGATGGTTCTGCGCGGAGCGTGGGTCAGCGTCGGCTACCATCCCGTTAGCGAGACCGAGTACAACACGTTCCTGCGCGTTGTGGAGAGACCGCCGGTGCTCGGTATGGGCGATCTTGCGCCGCTGCTCTGGCAGTACGACAAACGGCTGGAGCTGGTAAACCCGGACGGCAGCGAGTGGAGCTGGTATCTTAGCTACAGCTCCGATTCCCTTAGCTCTGACTCCGAATAAACTACCCTCTACTTCAGGCTCGCTGCTGCCGTTCCCACGCCCCCGGAGTTTCTTTCATGTGACGCTTGATCAGTTGCATAATATCAGGATTACCAGCTAGGTTCTGGTCTACAGCGTTTAGAGCCTTAGCCGTTCCCAATCTCTTGATACTATCGGCGGTATTGTCAATTGCATAATAATCAACAGATGAATTGAATGGTGCATAGATCGTACGCTCTATCTCGTCGTACCTGTCTGCTAGCGTGCCACCTTTCTGCGGGATGACGGTGGAGAGGCGCTGCCGGGTCTTACGGATATCGCCTGACGGATCGAAGTATGGCTGTAATGAGTTCATTTATTAGTAGCCTAGATTTAGTTGAGGACATCGTCGACGACGACCTTGCTCGGGAAGGCCTCGCCGTCCGCCCAGAACGCCTCAAAGACCTTCTGGTGGATACACCACACGAGCATCTCGGTGTTGGTGTCAGTATTGCGACCATGCGTGTCCATGCGCACGGTAAGCGTGGAGGCGTAGGCCCCAGGCTCCTGCAGGATGCGGAAGGCCATCAGCGGGCTCTTGGCGAACTCGGTCAGTGAGTCCATGCCGACACCGTTCGACGCGCTGCCACCGGTGAAGGACAGCCAGTCGGCAAACAGACGTCCGAACTGGTGCTTCGGAAAGTTGATCTGGTACGCAGGGATCGGCAGCTGCAGCGATCCGAGCGAGACGCTCAGCGACTTGATACCTTTCTCTTGCTTTTCTGCAGCAGTACCAGTGATACCGCCCGCCGCTAGTGGGTAGAACTCGCGATTGTTTTGAAGAGCGTGTTGGCTATCGCGCATGCCGATGATGACGGCGCCAACCGATGCAGGGATGGAGGTGAACTGCTCGGTGAAGGAACTGCCGGGTGTGAGGACACGCGAGTAGACAGAGACGGCCTGGTACGGGATCTGCAACGACGTCGGCGGTGGCAGGTTCACGCTCGGCACGGCGTACATCGCGTCCAGGTACAGGTCCTCGACGTAGACCTGAGGGAGAGTATTTGCCGCGTCAAGCTTTCCTGTGTGGAAGACCGCGGGTTGATCATCGTCAATACCACCGATATTGGCGGCTGAGGTGATGACGGTAGTACCGTCGCCTACAAGCCCGCAAGGTACTGATTCTAGATCTTGTTCGAAGAACATGTCCTCCCTAAATTTGCTTGAGATTGTGAGCATGACCGAGAACTCCATGTTTGGCAAGAAGGCCTTGGTCTGGCGACAGAAGGTGAACATCTGTCCGAGCGGCGTGCTAAGCTCCACTGCCTTTACATCGCCTGCAGCCAAATCGTTTCCAGAGCAGCTTTGCAGTAGCAGCTCGTACTTATCCGAGCGATCTTCCTCTGAATGAAAGGCGTTCTGTGCGGCCAGGAGATTTGCGTCATCGTCGTTGATATCCGTCGTGTCTTTTGACGAGTTCTCACGAACCATCTTTTGGCTGAAGCTCAGGAGCCCGGCGGAGCCAGGGCCGTCAGCGCCAGCCTTCGTGGCTTCCGTGCGCAGCTGGATGCGCGCGATGTCGGCAACGTCGTTGGTGTGGTTCTCGACGGTCGTGCCGTTGACCGAGATCTGTGCCTGGTCGAACATGTTAGACACGGGATCGCACGCAAAGCGCACGGTTTTCGCGAGCTTGCTCGTAACATTGCCACTCGCATCAACGGCATTACCAATCACGAGCTTGGCGACGATGCGCGACTCTTGTGGCACGAAGTAGTGGCCGCCGGACGCCGAGAAGTCGAAGTTGACGGTCTGGCCAGGCGTGAAGTTGCCCTTCGTGACGGGGTTGCGCGAGAAGATCTGCCGACGGAAGTAGTACCGTGCGGAGGTGCTTGGCGCGACAGGGGTTCCTGCGGGTGTACCGATAAATGGGCTCGACATGGTCGTTTTGTTATGCCCAAGAAAATAGTTAGCCGAAGTTACGCAAAAGGCGTGTCGAAATTGATCATGATTTTGGACCGGCCCTCAGGCGGGTCGGTGTAGACCACGATGTTCTCGAACTTGGAGTTGCAGTGCGAGAAGGCCTCGGCCAGCATCGGCTTCGAGACGCCGAGCGAGCGCGCGATGTAGTCCAGCTGGTCGCTGCCGCCGGTCGTGGGCGGCCACAGCACGACGACGTCGCACGCGCGGCGCAGGCGCGGGATCAACTGCACCCAGCTGTGGCTCGCGAGGAAGGCCGTGACGTTCATGTGCGTGCAGACGAACTGCATGAGCTTGTAGGCGTTCGAGCGCTCCTTCGGGCCGAGGTCGGCGTAGTTCATGTCGTCGACGATGCAGGCGATGGGCTTCTCGTCGTGCTCCTTGGACTTGGCCGCCCACCACCGCTCATCGGCCGTTTGAAAGTCGGTCTTGGTGTGTACGACCTTGTCCCACTCCTTGCAGTAGTCGCCGACGCCCGTGATCACGACGACGGCCGCCCACGGGTCCTTGTCGCTGCGTGAGCGGATCAGGAGGTTCTTGATCAGCGAGGTCTTGCCGTGGCCCGGTGGTGCGCAGAGCGCGACACGGGAGCGCCGCGGCATCGAACACGGGTGCTCCTGAGGAGGGGTCTTGTCATAGCCCTTCTTGTCCTCCGACTCGACCGGTATCACGGTCGGCAGCTTCCGCTTCTTAGGCATCGCAATATTTTATCCGTGCAAGATATTTTTATCGGGCGCTAGCAGCGGCCTTGAAGTACGGCGAGGTGGTGAAGTGCGGGCGACGGTACTTGTAGACGCCGCCGGGCCGAGCCGTCGTGCGCACGTACGAGGCCGGCCCTACGCTCTTACGAGTCTGGCGCTGCTGCAGCGTGCCGGTCCGCTCCTCCTTTCGCTTCAGCGTCGCCTCCGACGCCTCTGCAAACTCTTTGTCCATGAAATCTATTAGTTTAATCTGTCCCTTGGCATACAACTTGGCAGTACGTGGATACAGCCGAGCGAAGGTATCCAGCTTTTCCAATTCTTCGCCGGTCTCTCGCCCAAATTGAGCGGAGTCTCGTCTACCTTTATCCGGTTGCAGCAGGCTGTTCCTGCCTGACAGGTCGAAGCCGACTCGGTTCAGCTGGTGGCTTACTGTCTTCATATTTGCCACGAACTCAGCGTTTACCGCCGCTTGTATTCGTCGTTGCTCTGGAGTCATTTCTTCTTGTGCAAGATTTCTTTGTCTTTCTTCAATACGTTCTTGAGTCATATTTTTAAGACCTTGGTGATTGTCTACAGAGTGCGAGGAACGCCTTTGCGTTAACCCCGCTCTTACTCTCTCCACAACCGACTTTAATGTCGGGGTTTGTGGTGGTGGATCCCCTGGCTCCGATCCTTCTTCGTCAGAAGTAACTACAGCTAATTCTTGGTGGCCTGTCTCGTCCGCTTTAATAATTGCGGTACTTGTGCGCATGGACTGTGTAACCGCGTCCTGCTCTCCAAAGAGGTTTGAAGCTGTTCGTACCAATTCCTCCATATCGCCACTATCAAAGTCCGTAGGATGACCCAGAATATGTTTTTCAGTACTTTTCAGCACCTCTTTTACCTCTTTGGACGTCAGCTTACGGTCTAAATCGTCATCTACTTCTTGGGCCAATATCAATGCTTCTTGCACATTCTCTTCAAGACCTTCTGCAATCTCATTTATGGAGAATTCGGTTGGAGCGTCTGTGAAGTCTTCGTCACCTGACGACTCCGCAAGCAATTCTTCCTCCTCTCGCCTTTTTCTCTCCGCGAAGTCCTCACTTAGCTGTTGGCCCTGCGCCTCGAGGGCTTTGAGCTTCGTAAGTCGTTCGAAATGATTTTTGTGACCGTCGTTCTCGTCAGGGTTCCAACCAGTAGGTTGTTGCACCATGACATACTTGTCTAAGGGCTTGGCCTCACCCGTGATGATTCTCTGTTCGGCCTCGTCGAGACTAGACTCCGGGTCCATACCAATGATATCGGCCAACTGCCTCTTGGTAATCTTTTTGTCTTTCGGTGTTAACTTCTTGCCCGTGTAGTGCTCAAAATACTCTATCAACCCGGGTTTGTTAAACACCTCAGCGAAGTTGTCCGCTTTGACGCCGTCGTCATGGGACAACCTTTCTGTCGGGATGTAATCCTTCAGGGCGCCGGCGTATCTTTCCGCTGTAACTTCCGCCATCTTTATCTAGCCCAAGATAAATGTTCGCCGCGACGATCGGTGGGTACAACCAACGCACACAGCCGCTCTTCCAGCCGCAGCCGCGCAAGTGGCCGGAGAAGAAGAAGCCCGAGCTCGACCTGCCAGACGGCAAGAGCGGCCAGCGCAAGGCCGGGGAGGTCACGTTCGGCAAGAAGAAGCTAGAGGATCCGACGCGCGAACTCGAGAAAGAAATTCTTGGCAAGTAGTAAACAGACATGCCAACGGTCGCAGAACCATTCTTCGTCTCGAGCGCGAGACACAACGGCATCGATGAGAACACGCGGAAGTTCACGCTGCAGATCAACCCGCCGTTCAAGATTCCCGAGAAAGCGACGGCCGCACGCGCGTACGTGCACTCGGCGACGGTGCCCTACAGCTTCCCGAATGTTGTAGCGGGCAAGAACAGTCTTCGGATCGGAATTCCAAAAGATGCGGACGTCGGCGCTGACACCGCACAGTCAACGTCCTTAGCCGACAGAGTGCCAACACCGGAGAGTATTTTTGACATCACAATTACGTTGCCGCCCGGTATCTATACGCTGAGCACCGATGATAGCAGCAGCTTGCAGAGAATCATCAATGAGGCCATTCAGCAGAAAGTGGCCACGGGTCTAACTGACCACGATGAGGGATTCTTTCAATCAGCACTGCACATGGAAGATGCCGATGGCAACCCCAACTTTCTGACGCTGACGCCCAACTTCGGCCTTGGGCGCGTCGATCTGACGCTGAACCACGACTTCACTGCGGTTCGCTGGTCACATAGCGACAGCACCCTGGACATCTTGGGCTTCGCCATCGACTCACGGGCCGAGGACGCAGTTCGCCTGCCACCATTGATCTCCGTCAAGGATCTGGGCCTGACGCTCAATGATGACACGGTTCTGCGCGTGCCGGATGCCGACTATACCGTGCCGCAACTCAGAGATGCTTTGAACGCGGCAGCACGACGGGTGGGCCAGGATGCTCATGCAGGCCAGGGCATACATCGTCTTTCGACGGCATTTGCAGGAAATAGAGTGCTTGAAATTGACAGTAGTAACGCGAACATGGGCATTTTGTTTCCAAACAATGCAACCGAGGCTACGTTTACCAGGGTGCCGACGACCTTTGACCGAAGCAGTCGCCTTCCACAAGGCGCTACCGCAGCCGACGCTGAGGTAGCGGTGACACTGACTAGGACAGGTAATACTGCATCTGTCACGAATATTGCGATCACGAATGCCGGCACCTACTTCCAATGCGGCGATGTGATTACATTAGGACTAGCCGACAACGCTATAGTCCCATCACCAATTTTAACGAATTCGCAACTCGTAGTCACAGCAGTAGTACTTGAACACACCGAGGACGCAGGTGCTACTGCAGCCAATGGCAATATTTTCTTCGAGACCTTCGACGTCACGGTTGAGGCCCACACCGTTCTCGACAGCAGCGACTATGCTCACAACCCAGCTGTTGGTGACATTGTGCACATTCCTTACGGCAAGTACACTTTTCCGACGGACAGCAACGGTGACTGTTTAGTACACAACAAGCGTATGCTGAAGTTTGGTGAAGCTGGTGACGTTTTTGATGAGGCTAATTATTCGAGCACCGGCAACGTCAACAAGCACGGCCAAGCTACCGGGACTTCTATAGGAGGGCTTATGCAGAAGGGGTACACTGTTTCGCGGTTGCTTGGCACACAAGGACCGTCAAAGGGGTTTGCGGATTCTGTGGCACACCCTGGAGGACGGTACCTGCCTCCCAACCCGTGGACGGCTACGCAGTCTGGTTCCGTTCTGTATACGAAGAACAACGAGCACTCAACTGACCTAGCTGACAGAGAACTCAATGTGTGGCGCCTCGATTCGCAGTACGGGCTTAAAACCTTCCGTGCACAGAATCCCGCCAAGATCGACAAGGTGACCGAGGTCGGGATCACCGTGACGCCGCTGGTCAAGGGTGGCGTCACCAGCCTCGGCAGGCCGGCGGCCGGCGTGCTCGCGCGCTTCCAGCTCCAAGGCAGCCCAGGCAGCGTCATGGCCTTCGAGCCCAAGTCGCTCATCAAGCAGGACTGCAGCCGCTTCATCAGCTCGGGCTCGGCCGGCGTCTTCAACCAGTTGGTGTTTGGCCTCGTGGACCAGCACGGCGATGAGATCACCGATCTGCAAGGCGAGGAGTGGTCGGCCAACATCGTGGTCGAATATGACCTGCCCGAGCAAAATTAATCTTGCGCCTGTATAAACGATGTACACTGCACCAGGAGAGAACCTTGGTCTTGATCTATACCAAAATGCCGGAGAGCAGTTCGGCGACGGATGGTGGGGTGATCGCTGGAAGGACGTCCAGAAGACCGCGACGAAGGTAGGCAAGGCCGCGACGAAGGCCGCCAAGAAGGCCCAGTCGAGCGCCATCGTGCGCGAGCTCGAGAAGAAGGCCGTGCAGAAGGGCGCCGATGTTTTGCGTGGCGCCGCCGAGGTCGCCACGGACGGGCTGGCCGACACCGCGCTGACGGCGGTCGGAATGCCAGAGTTCGCGCCTCTTGTCGACAAGGCGATCGACGCGGGCGCGAAGAAGCTAGAGAAGAAAGGCGTAGACTACGTGGACCAGCAGATCGACAAGAGTGGTAAGTGGGCCGGCAACGGTCACGTCAGGTACATGAGTGCCGGCTCGGGTATGCGCCTCGCCGGCGGTGCGACGCAGGTCGGGCGAGGGTTGCGGCTCGCGGGCTCTGGTCATATTCATTACGGAAGTGGCCATACTGATTACGGAATGGAAGGCGGATGGGCAAAAGAAGCAGCAACAGTCACAGCGAATTATTGGAAAGACAAACTCTCCGGCTCGGGCATGCGCCTAGCGGGCTCGGGCATGCGCCTCGCCGGCAGCGGCATGTACGTCCCTTCGCTCGTCGAGGGCTCGGGCTGTGCGTGCCACTAGGATTACGGTGCGCTGTATGATGACATAGCCTCGCGCATCGGCAGCGTAACCACCTACGCGAGCACCCTCGAGCAGGAGGGCCGCCGGCTCTTCGGCCAAAATTGGGGTGGAATATGGGCACGCGACACCGTGCCACCCGTCTCACGCACGCGACGCGTCTACGTCGTCAACATCGACTCCAGCAGCGGCCCAGGCATCCACTGGGTCGCGGCACTTGACATGCACGGCCGCAGGTACTACAACGATCCGCTCGGGCACCACGGCAAGGCGCAGCGCAAGGAGCTGGAGACGCTGGAGCCGTACGAGTTCGCCGAGGACGACCCAGAGCAGGAGCCACACGAGACCAACTGTGGGGTGCGGGCTCTCGTCGCCTTACGGATCGGCCTCGAGTGTGGCGTCGAATGTTTCCTTGCGCTATAGCAAATGGGTAAACTAGACGACTATAGCGTGGACCAACTAGCAGGAGCGGGCGCGCTGTTACTCGGCTCGCTCGGCGCTCTTTTGCACGTGATCTTCCAGTCACGCTGCACGCGGATCTCGCTGTGCTTCGGGCTGTGGTCGTGCGACCGGCGCGTGCCGCCGGAGGAGGACGAGGAGGAGGAGGCCGAAAACGCTGCGCCCAACGCACCTTAAAAATCTGGCGCTAGATAAATGACGGACATCAAGGGTGAGCTCAAAGAGTACCTCAAGAATACGGGTAAGGACATCGCCAAGGCCGTTGGCGAGCATGTCAAGAAGAAGGGCATTGAGTATGTCACCACCCAGCTCGGCATGGGCATGGAGCACGAGATGTACGGCAAGGGCATCGAGATGAAGGGCAACGGCACGAGCAAGAAGGACTGGCTCAAGAAGGCCGGCATAGCCGTGGCCAAGCACGTGGGCAACCACCTCAAAGAGCACTTCAAGGACATGGCCATCACGAAGGCGAAGGAGTACCTCGGCGAGGGCCTCAGGGACGAGCTCAAGAAGACGGCCAAGGCCATCGGCAAGGACACCTTCGAGCACGCCAAGTCGCAGATCGGCACGATCAAGGACAAGGAGTCGGCCAAGAAGGCCGCCGTCTCGACGGGCAAGGCGGCGATCGATGCCGGCAAGACGCACTTCACCAAACTTATTAACGACCACTTCGGGGGTGCCGCGACGCCGCAACAAGGCGTGAAGACCTGCAACTACAAGCTACCGGCTTTACGCAGAGCCATCACGAAGATGCGCCAGGCCGAGCTACATAGTTTAGATGCGGAGGAGTACCTCCACATGCACGCCAACCAGGTCTTCATGCGAGACCAAGTCCGCGAGGGCAAGGCGGAGGCAGATAAGAAGCGTGCGAAGTTCAAGGCGGAGATACCGAAGATGACGCAACGGCGCAGGCTCAGGGAGAAGAAGGCCATCAAGGCGTTCCTCCACCCGGCCGTGAGCACGATGAACCGTCACCGCGTGGTGCAGTACATCTACGGCACGGCGGTCGAGCTCAACATCGACTGGGGCAAGTACCTCGGCGAGCCTGATCCGGAAGACAAGAAACGCCCGAGCAAGCGCTGTGACGCGGCCGGCGTCAAGCCCGGCAGCCTGACACAGGCCGGCGAGGAGGAAAACAGGACCAGTAAGGTAACGAAGGCCAAACTGAAGAAGGCGCCTAGCGCGTACAATAGGTTCATTGCTATGAAGCTGGCTGACAAGGACTTCGAGAAGGGCGAGGCACACAAGGATCGCTTCAAGGCGGCCGTAGAGGCATGGAAAGGTAGGAACTTGGATGGCGATACGTACTCGGTACGAAAGGATGATTTGGTAATGAGCCTACCGGTAGCAACTGATCCTAATTTAGTACCGGCTACGAGCGGCGAGGGCGTCAAGGGCGCTGCGCAATTGGCCTATGCAGTCGGTAAGTATGCGCTCGGTAGCAAGAAATCGAAAAAGAAGACACGCGACGGCCTCGCAAAAGCTGCAAAATCCTCGGTAGGGTTAAAGTAAATGAGCGACAGCGAGGAGGAGCCTACCGGGCTCGTGCACAGTATGACCGACAAGCGCACGTTCTCGCCACGCACGGAGGCGACGCACCCTAGCTGCCGCACGGTGGAGATGCAGCGGCGGTGGGCCAACCCCTACGTACTGTGCACGACACTGACGCGCGAGACGCAGGAGAGCGTCAGTAAGAAGCGGTGGCAGGATCTGTGCCTCGAGGAGCGCGACAGCCTGGTCGAGAACTTCATCTGCCCGCTGTGTCTTAAGGGACCGTACAAGCACAGGCACAGCCTGCAGCGCCACTACAGCGAGAAGCAGAACATGTGTCGTACGCACTGGACGGCATCGGGCGTGGAAGGCGAGCGCAAGAAGAGTAGCGAGGGCGAGCGCAAGGGCAGGGCCGGACAGAAGTACATTGCGGCAAACCGACGCCTTTTAGACCCGTTTGGAGCCAACGAGCGTGCCCGCCAACGCCAGGTCTACCGCTACAAGAAGCACGCAGCGGGGTTACGAGCACGCCATGACAAGTGGAAAATTCGGGATTGAAGTTCAACCACCGAACAAAACTTGCGGATTTATTCAACCACCAAAAACATCCAAACATCTACTCTACTATCTACTCTACTAGTCAAATTATTTATGAGTTAAGAGCAGAATAGTCGGTTTACCAACGGGCGCAAGGGGGGGTGCGCCCGTTGGTAAACCAAGAAATTTGGGTGGAGAGGAGAAAAAAAATGTCGATCTATGGTCGTAAGGGGTAGGTCACCCGAGGCTGCTTGGTACGCATGCCGGATAAATTTTTTTGGTGGATACAGCCTAGTGTCAGTAGGGCCACACATATGTCGAGAATCAAGAGCATGAGTACTACGTCCATTGCTTTACCTATGGTCCGGATTGGAAAGGTCGTAATCTATGCGCACCACCGTGATGGCCGTCATACACATGACCGACAGCATCATCACGACTAGGTGCGCGAGAATGCGTACAAACGCCTCTTGCATTTTCTAGGCTCAAGAAAATAATGTCGACGCCCCTCCGCTGCATCGATGCGCCGGCCCACTACAAGCAAGGCGACATCGAGTGCGTCGCTGCGATGGAGTCGGCGTTCGGCAAGGAGAAGGTCGGCACCTTCTGCACGATCACCGCCATGAAGTACCTGTGGCGCTGTTATGACCACGAGGATGGCTACGAGACGAACTTGAGGAAAAGTGCTTGGTATATTCATAAGGCGCTACAGCTCGCGCGCACGTCGCAGCCTGCGACACCTCGCATGAACGAGGGCGCCGTCGGCTGGGAAAAGTATTAGTAGTTGGCATCGGTCGAGATAGCGTGCCCTTGCTGCTCGAGGTCCTGCTTGTCTTGCTCGGAGAGGGGCGGCCCACGCTTGGCACGCTTGTGCGAGTGGCGCGCGGCGTTACAGCCCGTGCCTGCGACCTCCTCCATATCGAAGCCTAGGAACTCCTTGTAGCGCTTCCATAGCTTGCGCAGGATGTACGAGTACTGGCCTGAGGTCACGGGCGTGAAGAGCTTCTCGGTTGGCTTGATCAAGAAGAGGAGGTGCCCGTTGGAGTCGGGGTACAGCGCAAGCAGGGCCTTGTAGCGCGCGCAGAATAGCGCGAGCGTGGGTGCCATGACGCTGAGGTCGACGGTGAGCTGCTGTCCGGTCTTGTTTAGCTTTTTGTAGTGTATTTGGACGCCACGCCCCATGCTAACACGCACTTCGACGTCGGAGTCGGGCTCGAAGCACGCCTTTGAAAAGTCACGACGCGTGCACTCGTAGCGCTCGCCAGGCGCGCCGTAGAGCCCGGCGACGGCGAGGTAGTCTTGCACGGTTGGCCACAATTCCACCAGCAATTCAGACGCATTCGGATTAGTCTCGTTGTGTTCGATCCTCTCCGCTATGGCGAGCTCGACGAGGTAGATCGCCTTGTCGTAGAGGTGCTTCGAGAGCTGCTTGACCTGCTCCAATTGCTCGGTGTTCAACGAGCGTGCGACGGTTTCCTTGATCGGCTCCTTCTCCGCGACCGTCCAGGCACGGTGCAGCTTGTTCTGTTGCTCGTAGTACCCGTGCATGTCGGCGATGACGTAGAGATGGCGGATGACGATGTCCTGCGTCCGTGGCTGCGGCCAGCACTTGCACACGGCCGCGATGATTTGCTCAGCGTCGTGTACCTGAAGCAGCTGGAATGGTTCGGCACCATCAAACTCAAGCTCATTGGCGAGCTTGCAAATGACTGTGTCGTACTGCTTCAGGCTGTTCGGCGCGCGCTCGTGGTTGGCGAAGGGATCGTAGTAGGTGCGTGCGTGGTTGGGCTGCCGGTGGTAGTAGAAGGCGAAGACGTCGGCGATGGCCATCTTGAGGCTCATCTCGAGGCCCTTCGGTACGTAGCCCTCGTCGTGCCACTCGTAGCCTTCTTGCCACTGCTCGCCGCCGGCCACCACGGCGTCGCACAGGTGCAGGATGTTGCGCATGATGGAGCCATAGCCGGTCTTGAGGGTCTTGCGTAGGTAGGTGTCGAGCTGCTCACAGTAGAAGGATTTGGAACGGTGCGTGTCGCTGTCATGCCGTGCACGCCTGACGTTGGCCTCGTGCATCGCCAGGAACTGGTGGATGCCATAATCGATGTTGCGCCGCTGCGCGGCAGTGCCGACGACCTCCTCCTCCTCCACTATAACTACGTCTGTCATCGTAGATATATATTTCTGGCCAGGCTACTTGAAAAAAAAACTTGCGGAAATTCAACCTCCGCCTTGATAAATTCAAAATTCAAATAATTCAACCACCGCATGCAGATCGACAAGATTACAGGAGAGCACAACCCCAACTTTATCTACATGGAAACACCACGAGACGCCGGAATGAAGGCCGTGGCACAGGTAGCCAAGCACGAGAAGGTCTACTACGACGACAACGGCGTCGTATCACAGCAGATACACGCCAGCCCCGACTTCTGCCCGTCCAGCGACTCCGGCGGCTTCGACGCCGACTCGTCCGACCCTGAGGTGGGCCTGTGCCGCACAACCACGCGCGCGGCGACGCCGACGACGGAGCTCAACACACAGATGATCAACGAGGCCGAACAGCTCGAGGGCGACGGTGCGCGCGTCTGGGCGGTCTTCGGCAACGCGGGCGAGCTGCTCGGCGTCATGACCTCGCCTGTCGACGCGGCCGAGGTCGTCAAGAAGATAGACGGGGCTCATACCCAAGCTTGCGTATTGAACGCAATCTGAACGTGTAGCGGTGTGGCCGTAAAGCGAGCGCCTTGATGATCAAGAGCAGCTCTAACGGGAGGGCCTTCTCCATCCTGTTCAACAACGGATCTCTTTTTGCTCGCAGCTTCATCTAGTCTTTGTAGTTGGGCTGGAACTTTCGTACGCGCAGCTTGCGTAGCTGCTCGGTGCTCTGCTCCTTGGTCTTTGTGCGCGTCGAGGCGGCCGGCCCCTCGACCTTGTCGGCGATGGACGGGTTCTGTAGGAAGGGGCGCGCGATCATGTCCGGCTGCTTCGACGTGAAGTCGGGCGTCTCGACCGGCTCGCCGTAGACACGCTGCAGCATGTCGTGCGAGTGCCAGCGCTTGCTCTCGCCCTTCGGCGGCTTCAGCAGCAGCTTGACCTCCTGCGTCTCCGGTCCGACGGCCCGCAGCGTGTACAGCGGCAGCATGCTGCTCTTGACCTCCTCGCCGTCGACGACCTTCTTGTTGGCCTTGATCGACTTGATTTTGAAGACGGCCGTCGACCACTTCGGCGTCATCTTCATCTCGTTGGACTTGACGTCGGCCTTGAGGTACGCCGCGTCGGCCACGCGCACGGTCGTGCCTGGCGTGTAGACGGAGAATTTGCCCGGCCCACGCCGCTTGTTGGCCTGCGCGATGATGGCCTCCTGCACCTTGGTCACGAGCTCCTGATCCCCCTTCATGCTGCCGTCGAAGACCTCCTTCGGGCTCAGCCAGCGCTGGTCGACCTTGATGGAGCTGTTCGGCCGCGTGTTGACGACCTCCGTCGCCTCCTGCGTGAACTCCGACCACTTGGTGAGCGGCTGCTTCTTGGCCGCGAGCAGCCGCTTGAGCGCCGAGCGCCAGATCCCGTTGGCCTTCTCGATCTTCGCTGCAGCCGTCGGCGTGTTCGAGGGGATCTTGGTCAGCTTGACACCGTCGGGCAGCGAGGCCTCGAACTCGTCGCCGAACTCGCCACCGTTGTCCGTCTGCAGGTTGATGTTCCACCCGCCCGTCGGCTTGCCGTAGCGCTTCTCGATCTGCTTCAGCACGGCGCGGAAGGCCGCGGCGGTGTTGGAGGCCTTGCCCACCGTGATCACGGGTATGGCCCACGTGAACTGCGAGTAGACGTCGATGAAGTGCACGATGCCGGTGTACTGCCCACTCTTGGCGCCCTTCATGACGACGGTGTCGCCCTGCATCCGCAACAGCGGCTGCAGCGTAGCCGCGCTCGGCACCGTGACCATCGTCTTCGTCAGGCTGGGCGCGTACCGCATGAGCTGTGTGATCTCCTGCTGCAGGTACCACGCCCGCATGTCCTCGAACGAGATGAAGCGCGCACCGCCGTTCTTGGCCATGAAGTTCCGCTGCTTCTTCGTGTCCTCGATCGCGTGCCAGAGCGCCTGCATCCCGAGCCCTGCTCGAAACCGGTCGTAGAACACCTCTTTGAGGAAGCGCGCCTTGTCGGCCGGCAGCTTCGCCTGGCGCTCGGCGATCGAGGCACGCGAGTTGAGGCCACCCCGCCTGTAGTAGTACTCCATCGCCTGCTTCCACGGGATCAGGCTCTCCGGCACGCTCGTGGCCTCTGGGTCGTTCAACGCATCGTTACGCACGTCAATACTCTCCTGCTGTCCAGGCAGGACACGCTTGAGCTCGGCCCAAAAAGTTTTGACACCGGCGTGTGGTCCAACGGCCTCGAAGGCTTGGCGTAGCGCGGCCTCATGCTTGGACGTCGGTGGCGGTGCCTGGACGACCGTCTCGGGAGCGGGCGTCGGCGCCTTGACGACGGCCTCGGGTGGAACTGTTCTGGGCTTGAAGGCAGGCATACCGGGCTCGTCCGGTGCGTCAAACACATCGGAGGGCCGACCCATGGGTGTACCGGCGAAGTCATTCTCGAAATCCATTTAGTACTAGCGAGATATTTACACATACCCCTTGCCAACCTGTCGCATAGCGATCTTGTGCGCTGCGCCAAAGCTGTGGCCTTGGCTCATCGCGCTGTCCATGACCGCCATGTGCTTACGTGAGTGATGCTTGGCGTGCTGTGCCATACGCGTGCCTCGCGTCTTCCTCGACGCTAGCCCATCTCCCTCGACGAGGCGCCGACCTCGTATACGATCCGCGAAAGGCCTACCACGTTCGAGGATATGACGTCTTTCAAGACGGTCGGCAACACCCATTACTTTGTTAGCTTGTGCCATTCCGGTCGTGTCACCGTGCCGTGCAAAGTACGCATCATCCTCTTGTGCCTCAGGAGTGTCTGTTTGTAAGTTATCTTCGTCAGGGGTGGCTGCCACCGGGTGCGCAGCGTCGGCCCACACAGGATTGCCTTGCGCATCCGTGCCGGTTTGCTGCAGAGCGTAGCGTACCTTGCAGTTCTTGGGATGAATACGAGCTCCCCACTCGCCCTCGCGCTTGCCCACCTTGCAATATTGACCACCCGCCATACCGTCGCCCTTGAGCATCCCTGGCCCAGCCGGCGGTGACCGTGTGCCATCATAGATTGCCGCGCTGCGAAGTTCGCTCGAGCGTGGCGTTGGGCTATCCAAAGAGTACGTGCGTTTTGGTACGTAATGGACGCCGGGCTCTAGACCTACACTTTGCATCAATTTGTTTGGGCTGAGACCACCGTAATACTCGTCATTGCTTAGCTCACCGGTCACGTCGGCGTGCACTACTTGCTTATAGGCATCGTATACGGCTTGCTTCGCCTGTGCCTTGTTCTCGATGCCAGTTACCGACTTGAATGCGTCTACGGCTTGTTTCAGCAACGCGTACTCCTCATCTTCCTCATCGGCCCAATCCGCCATTTTACTCGACGCTAGACCGCTACCAGCTATTCGTCTCTCTAATGCACGTGCAGCCATGGCTGTTTCTGAGACATGGGGAAGCACAGTCCCATGTACACCAACATTTGTACGTCCGAGCAGTCCGAGAGCATCTGACCCTCTATATGGTCCAAGTGACTCACGGTTGGCAGAGGTTTTGACGTGACCAAAAATTTTTGGCAACAAATCGAACGGTATACCTGATTCTCTGTTATAACTCGATGCCCCTACTAATGCACGCGCCTTGGTAGCGTCGCGAATAGTTTTGAATGTTTCGGAGTCTTCTCCAAAATTAGGACCATCCAATACGATTGTGTCCTCATAGGGCATAGTATCTTCCTGCGTTTGAAGAGTCATGTCGGGTTCTACGTCCATCTTTATCTAGGCCACGATAAATGTCGTACGGCCTAAGCTGCCAGTGCGACGAGCAAATGATTGCCAACTGCACCATCCCTGGCAACGAGGCCTACGTCGCGCTCGTGCTCGCGATGCTGCTGACGATGATCGTGCTGTGTACATGTGGTGACGACGACGAAGAGGAGGAGAAGGACGACCGCCCGAGCCAAATGTACAACTAGCGCGATTATCTTGCTTTGTGGTAAAGATGCAAAGATGGAAAAGCGCCGGATTTGGCAATGCACCGCTATCAATGGCTGGTAATCTGGCTGGTAGTGCACACATCCACAGTGCATGGAT
>Ga0181404_1000226_pt1 | contig 17093 bp, 17 predicted proteins | sample 27SPOviralmetaG_FD_130133 | JGI IMG/M metagenome (GOLD analysis project Ga0181404, IMG submission 130133) | Marine viral communities from the oligotrophic San Pedro Time Series (SPOT) site, San Pedro Channel, CA, USA - 27 SPOT_SRF_2011-10-25 | ecosystem: Environmental > Aquatic > Marine > Strait... | reverse complement strand
ATATTTATCTACTGGAATCTCTGAAATGTATAGGTCTTTAAATAACAGAGTTTTTCTTGAAGAAATATTAAAATATATTCCAGATGTCACAAAAAATGATCTAACCCCAAGAATTGCAGGTGTAAGAGCTCAGGCAGTTGGTGAAGATGGGTCATTAATTGATGATTTTGTATTTGAAAGAAAAGATCAATCCCTCCATGTTCTTAATGCACCAAGCCCTGCAGCTACAGCGTCTCTTGCTATAGGTGAACACATAGTTAAGGAAATTACTTAAATTTTTTCACCAGTCTGGACAGACCACAGCTTTGCATACACACCATTTATTTCCAGAAGAGATTCATGATTACCTGATTCAACTACATTACCGTTTTCTAATACATAAATAATATCTGCATTCCTGACTGTTGAAAGCCTATGCGCTATAACAATCACCGTTCTATCTTGCTTTAAAATATCCAGTGATCTTTGAATAGCTGCTTCAGTTTCATTATCAACAGACGAGGTAGCTTCATCCAAGATTAATATTTCAGGATTTTTTAGAATAGCTCTTGCTATAGATATTCTTTGTCTTTGACCACCAGAAAGTTTCTGACCTCTTTCACCAACAATAGTGTTCTCTTTTTGTGGCAATTTATTAATAAATTCATCTGCTTCTGATTTCTGTGCAGCGTTCCAGACTTCACTCTCTGATGCGTTTAAGTCACCATAAGCAATATTTTCTAAAACTGTTCCTTCAAATAAAAATACATCTTGGCTTACAAGACCAATTTTTTCTCGAAGCGAAGAGAGCTCTAAATCTTTTAGATTTGTTGAATCAAAGTTAATTGAACCATTATTAATTTCATAAAGTCTCAATAAGAGTTTTATCAAAGTGGATTTACCGGAACCCGTACTTCCAACTATTGCTGTTGTTTGTCCAGAGTTAATAGTTAAATCGACATTATTTAATACGTCAAAATTGTCAACGTATGCAAAGGTAACATTTTCTAATGTAATATTTTTATCGAGTTTGTTAAATTCTTTTGTACCATTTTTAATATCTGGGGTTTCGTTTTTAAGTGAGAATATTCTATTAAATGAAGCCATTGCTCTTTGATATAGATCAAAAGTGTCACCTAATTCTGTTAAAGGCCAGAGTAGTCTTTGAGTGATAAACAAAAGTACTGAATATGTTGCGACTTTAATTTCTCCATCAAGAGCTAGAAATCCACCAATAATAAGGGTTGCTGTAAAACCAAATAATATAGCAACTCTAATGATTGGAATAAATGCTGCAGAAAGTTTAATAGCATGGTAATTTGCACTTCTAACTTCATTTGATGAGACATCGATGCGTTGCAATTCTTTATTTTCTCTAGTAAAACTTTTAACATTAAGAATTCCTGAAATGGAGTTAGACAAATTAGAGTTGAGAGTCTCTATTGATGCTCTAATGCGCTCGTATCTCGTTGCTATAGTTGTTGTAAATTTAAATGAGCCAAAAATTATTATTGGTATTGGAATAAATGCAAATGTAGCAATCAATGGAGATATATATAAAAAGGTTCCACCTATAACTATTACTGTTGTCGCGGTCTGAAGTAGTTTATTAGCGCCTGTATCAAGAAATCTCTCAAGTTGATTTACATCGTCATTCAATATTGCCATCAATCTTCCAGATGATTTATTTTCAAAATACTTCATATCAAGCCCAAGTACATTTTTAAATGTTTCAGTTCTCAAATTATGTTCAATATCTTGAGAAATACCTCTCCAAGTTACTGCTGAAAGATAGTCAAAAAGTGATTCAAGACCCCATATGATAAAGGTTAAAATTGCAAGAACGACCAACTGCCTTCTTCTATCTCCAACTCCTAGCGAAGCTAAAAAAGATTCATTTCCCTCTACAACAATATCAATGGCAACACCGATAAGTACCGGAGGAGCAAGATCAAAAAGCTTGTTTAAAATTGAATAAACAATACCTCTTTTAGCTTTGGTTTTTTGTTGCTGAGAATAAACAAACAAATGTTTTAAATTACTTTGATTCATTAATTTATGTTACTTGATTATTTACTTATTTTATTAATACCGTCTCTTATCTCTTTTAGAAGTTGAACTTCTTTTGACTCAGCAGCAGAAGTGGTATCATCTTCTTCATCCTCAACCAAATCTTCAAAATGATTGTAAGCCTTTATTACCAAAAACATTACAAAAGCAATAATTGTATAGTTTATTATCTCACCTAAAAAGGCTCCAAAGCTTCCGGCTTGCATTCCTGATACAGGATCAACATCACCAAAGAGACCTAAATTATCTAAATTTGGTAAATTTATTATTAAACCGATTAATGGTTCAATTAATTTTTTTGTAAAGACATCAACGAGAGATTTAAATGACGCACCCATCACAAATGCAACACCTAATTCAACAACATTTCCTCGATTTATAAAGTCTCTAAATTCTTTAATCAATTTTCCTCCAATTGTTTTTATAAATAATAGAATACATGTAATCTAAAAACCTATGAGAAAATATTTACTTACTTTATTAATTTTGATTTTGATCTCATGTTCTTCAGCAGAGCCTTTACAAGGTGATATTTCCGTTGAGCCTTTGGAGCCAGTAACTGAAGATAGTTCAACTACTTCCACAAGCACTACAACCACAGCTGTAGTTGTAGAGCCATTTGCTTTAGACGAATTCGACTTAGAACTTACAGAACCACCAGTTGAAATACAGGAACAGATAAAAGAATTAATGATGTTTGTTGAAAAGTGGACAGGTCTTAAGTACACCGAAGATCCTGAGTATCACTTTTATTCACTAAATAATTATCAGGAATACAATGCGTTATCTTTTTTAGATAATTTTGAAGAAGACTATGAAGAGGGTGAGTGGGAGAGAGCAGTCCTCTCTGAAAATATGTGGGGTTTGAATAATTTATCTCCAGATGAATTACTCAACCTTCAAGTTGAATTTCAAAGATGTTTTTCAGCTGGTTCTTACAACTTACTTGATAAAATTTTAAGAGTTCCAATCAAAAAGAATCAAAAGAAACTTAATTTATACGAACAGAGTGTTGTAGTCCATGAATTAGTACATTCCCTTCAAGGCCAGCATTTCGAACTTTCTAACTGGTATCAAGAAATGGATGATTTAGATGACTTTACTTACTATCCAGGGTTCGTCTCACTAATGGAGGCACAGGCAGATTATGTAGAAGGCAAATGGACAGGTTCTTTTGACGCTTATGATAGGCAGACATTTAATTCACAAATTCCAAATATTACATGCAGAGTTAGTTTGCCGTCGTATTTCTATATTCCAGCGGAACTTTATTATAATTTCGGACCTTTACTTGCGAAGGAAATTATCAAAAATGGCAAAATGGAAGCTCTAAATACTGCTTTATATGGTTATGTTGACAATGGTTTAAACACACTTCCTACATCTGAACAAATTTATGAACCCGATAAATTCTTTACTGATGAGAGATATGAAGAATTAGTTGTTGAAACGATTGAGGTAGATGGATTTATATTAATTGATGAAGGCATTGTTGGTGCGTTGGATTTAGTTTACTTAATGCAAGACAAGATTGGTCAAAAAAATGCTGTCAATGCTGCAATAGGCATAGGTGGGGGCTCATGGAAAGATTATGTTAATGACTCAGGTGAATTGTTAATGACCTTAAAACTTTCAGGAGATGATTCAACTGAACTTCAAGAGATTTATGATGCTTTTATATTATGGGCTGAAACACAATCAAGATTTAATAGTGGAGAGTCTTTGGTAGGTGGAAATCTTTTCACAGGTGATACAAATTTTTGGATTTTAAAAGATCAAAACTCTATAAGAATAGTTTTGTCGCAAAATTTAGACCTACTAAATTCTATTAGTAATCAATTAAAAGACTTTTAATAAAATGAGTACCTTCTATATATGTCCAACACCAATTGGAAATTTGGAAGATATTTCTGAACGTGTACTAAAAACTTTAAAATCTGTTGACGTTGTTTACTGTGAAGACACCAGGAGAGCAAAGAAGCTAATGGATCATTTTTCAATATCAACTCCTCTCAAATCTTATTTTGTTGGTAATGAGCTGAATAAAATTGACGAAATAGAGAGTGCTCTTGTCGAAAATAAAGATATAGCTTTAATTTCCGATGCAGGTACACCTTTGATATCTGATCCAGGAAGTGAATTAATTCGGAATCTAGTTTCAAAGGGATATGAAATTGTATCTATTCCAGGACCATCAAGTGTTATTACTGCCTTAACTATTTCAGGATTTGAAATTAGTAAATTTCAGTTTTTAGGGTTTATACCTAAAGCGGGAAAAGAAAGGTCTGAATTTTTAGTTAGATTATTTAATTCAGAAATTCCTACTGTCTGTTTCACCTCTCCAAAAAGACTTCTAAAGGACTTAGGGTACTTTGAAAAAGAAGGACTTGACTCAGAGCTAGTTATTTGTCGAGAGCTCACAAAAAAATTTGAAACTATTTATAGAGGTACAGCTGAGAGTCTAAAAAATAAAATTTCAGAAAACATCAAAGGTGAAATTACAATCGTTGTCGCTCCATCTAAAAAAAATAACAACATTGATTTAGATTTAGATAAAGCAATAGGTATATTGCTTGAACAAAAAGTTCCTAAACGAGAATTAGCTAAGACACTCTCTTTAGTCACAGATATTTCAGTAAATGATTTATACGAAAGAGTTAAAGATCTTTAATATTTTGGATACATTGATCACATAAAAATTTTGCACCAATTTGATGTTTGATTTCTTTAGAACCACACAAAGCACAAGTTCTATGTCCTTTGTTTATGATTAGACTTTCACCGTCAACATACATTGAAATCTCATCATTATGTTCAATGTTCAGTGCTTTTCGAATGGATTTTGGTATTACAACACGTCCTAAATTGTCTATTTTACTTAAGTTGCCTTTACTCATAAATTTATTTAATCCTATTCTTATATAGTAGTGAATAATATGAAAACTTTAGAGGATATAAAATGGGTTGATACCCACTGTCATTTACAATTGATGGGTGACGAGATACATGAAAAAGACATATCGAATTTAGAATATTTTATAATTCCTGGAATAGACATAGAGTCTTCAATAAAAGCTAGAGATTTTTCACTTTCTTATCCTAGAAAATCTTATTGGTCTGCAGGACTCCATCCGCATGAAGCAGATGGACTAGAAGATATAAAACAAGAATTACTATCTCTTATGCAAGAAGCAGACTTGATTGGTGAGACAGGTCTTGATTACTATAGAAATCTATCTTCAAAAGATAATCAGATAAAAAATTTTCAATTTCATTTAAATGTTTCTGAAGAATTAAACAAGCCACTAATTATTCATTGTAGAGATGCTTTTTCAGATGTCTTTGATATTTTGAGTAGTAAAGATGTAGATAATCCAATCATTCTTCACTCATGGACTGGGGGAAATAAATGGACTAGAAGATTTGTTGAACTAGGAGTGTACTTTTCTATTTCAGGAATTATTACTTATGAAACAGCACATGACTTACAAGCCGCTGTTACAAAAATTCCAAGAGATAGATTGCTTTTAGAAACAGATGTTCCTTATTTATCGCCGCAACCTTTTAAAGGTAAAAAAAATAATCCAACTTATATTAAATATACTGGTGCAAAGGTTGCGGAGCTACTAGACCTAACTCCAAATGAGCTTTCAGAAATTACAATTTCGAATACTGATAAAGTAATGAACAGAGACATTTATGAGTGAATATTTTTGGATAGAAAAGTTAAATGAAAAACCTAAATACAAACTTGGTCAGAACTTTTTGATAGATACGAATATATCAAGAAAAATTACTAAATTAGTTCAAGGCCAGTTAGCTGACCCAATAATTGAGGTAGGCCCTGGAACGGGTTCTTTGACAAGTGAACTCTTAAAAGATAATTACAGAATTAAAGCTGTTGAGATCGATAAGGCTGCTTCAGAAGTATTAAGTGAAAGATTTTCAGGAATTCCTAATATTGAAATATTTAATGAAGACGCTATGGATTTTGATTATAAGACTTTGACAGGACCATGGTGGATATTTGTATCAAATTTGCCATACAATATAGGAACAAGATTATTGGTTAAGTTAATTATCGATGTTCCTGTAATTCACAGATATGTAGTAATGGTCCAAAAAGAAGTTGCTGAAAGAATGGTCGCAAAATCAAGTACTAAAGACTATGGTTCACTCTCAGTTTTATTTCAACTATTTACCGAAACAAAGATACAATTCGATGTTTCAAAAAACTGTTTTTCTCCACAACCTAAAGTTACTTCCTCAGTTGTAACAGTCCAAAGAGAGAGTTTGTTTGATGAAGAAATTAGACTTCAAGCATTTGAGATTTCAAAAATTGCTTTTCAACAAAAAAGAAAAAAAATCAGAAGCTCTTTAAGTTCAATAATTAATGAAGATCATCTTGTAAAAATTAATATTGACCCAAACCAACGTGCTGCTGACCTAAGCCCAGAATTATATTACGAAATTGCTAAGGAGTTACAATGAAACTTCATACATCAGCAAAAATTAATTTAAATTTAAAAATTTTTCCTGAAAAAGAAGATAATTTTCATAAATTGTCAACAATTATGATCCCTATAGATATTTTTGATGAGTTAGAAATAGTTGAATCGTCTGAAGATTTAATTACATTTAGTGACAAAAATTTAAATCAAATTGAAAGCACTATCCATAAAGCCTTAAAACTTTTAAGAAACGTCAATCCAAAATTTGATAAGTATTTTTGTATCAATGTTGATAAAAAAATTCCATACAATAGTGGACTTGGTGGAGGCAGTTCGGATGCTGGAGCAGTAATTCGATATCTTTGTGACAACTACCAACTGAACTTACCTATGAATATAGACATAGTCCGAGAAGTGGGAAGTGATGTACCTTTTTTTGTTGAGGGAGTTGTTTCTAAGGTTGAAGGTATTGGTGAGATTGTAAATCCTATAGAGATAGATAGAGATTTAAACTTACTTATTGCAGTTCCGAAGATTGGGTTAAGTACAAAAGAAGTATTTGATACTTATGATACTTTAAGTTCTAGTACAAAAGACATATATATGTTAGATGATATAGAAATTTTCAATGACCTCTGGCCAGCTTCTATAAAAGTTTATCCAAAGATAAAGATTGTAAAAGAGTCACTTGAAGAAAAATATCAAAATAAATTCTTCATGTCTGGAAGTGGTTCATCATTCTTCTCAATCATTGACAAGCCAAAGGAAATAAAAATAGAAAAAGATGATTTAAATTTCATTCAGGTTTCTAAAAAAATTGATTCTAGTTTGTATCAAAATGATGATTAATATGTGTATATAACAAATGGGGGATGGTGTAATTGGCAACACATTGGGTTTTGGTCCCAACGTTGAGGGTTCGAGTCCTTCTCCCCCAGCCAGTATTTTTTAAATGAGTATTTCAGTTATAGTTTTAGCAGCAGGTAAAGGAACTCGGATGAAGTCTGAGTTACCCAAGGTTTTACATCATGTTCTCGGAAAGACTTTGCTATCTCATGTTTTTGATGCCTTATCCTCTATTGATAATAAATTTGTAGTAGTTGGACATGAATCAGATTTGGTAATAAATTCAATTCCATCTTTAATAAAAAACGTTATTCAAAAAGAGCAATTGGGCACTGGTCATGCTGTATCGATCGCAATTAATTCTGAAGTTTTTAAAGAGATTAAATCAGAGTTTACACTTGTTGTCCCTGGTGATGTTCCAGCAATTAATGAAGATGATATTGACTCACTCATTGATGGAGTAAAAAAGAAAGCCTCTCCTGTGGGATTCCTAACTGCTTTTGTTGACAATCCTTTCGGTTACGGAAGGGTAGTTAAGAATAATCAAGAAATAAAAATTGTTGAAGAAAAAGACTGTAGCGAAGAAGAAAAAGCAATTAATGAAATCAATTCTGGTGTATATTGTTTTAGGACAGAATTTCTTGTAGAGAATATCGATAATCTAAATACTGAAAATGCCCAGGGTGAATTTTATTTAACTGACTTAATAGGTATTGCAAATAATCAAAAACAAGATATCGTTATAGTACAAGTAGATGAAGATTCAATTAAGGGAATAAACTCTATGAGTCAACTAAACGAAGTTGAAGACATAATGCAGAAAAAGTTAATTGAAAGTTTCATGGAACAAGGTGTCTATTTTCAAGATCCAACATCCACTTATATAGATGCAGATGTAACAATATCATCTGGTACCAAAGTTCTAGCTAACACACACTTAACCGGTAAAACAAGTATTGATGAAAATTGCACTATTGGTCCAAATGCTCAAATAAATGATTCAAGTATTGGAAAAAATTCTAAAGTGATAAATTCGGTTGTAGATACATCAACTATTCACGAAAACGGTAATATCGGTCCTTTTGCACATATTAGACCTGGCTCTGAGCTTGGAGAGGGAGTAAAAGTTGGGTCTTTTGCTGAGACTAAAAAATCAAAGATAGGTAAAGGAAGTAAAGTGCCACACCTTGCTTATGTAGGGGATGCAGAACTCGGTGAAAATGTTAACTTTTCGGCTGGTTCGATCACTGTAAATTATGACGGGAAAGAAAAGCATAAAACTGATATAAAAGACGGTGCCTTCATAGGGTCTGACGTAATGTTGGTAGCTCCTGTAACTATTGGGGAAGAGTCAATGATAGGGGCAGGTTCTGTAATAACCAAAGATGTCCCTGCAAAAGCTTTAGGAATTGAGAGAAATAATCAAAAAAATGTTGAAGGATATGTAGACAGGAAAAAGAAAAAATGATTGAACAACCAGGTAAGAAAAAGATGCTGCTTTTTTCAGGATCGTCTAACGTCGAACTTGCATCTAAAGTTGCATCCAACCTAGGTACAGACCTCTCAACTGTAGAATCCAAGGAGTTTGCCAGTGGTGAAATTTATATAAGGCTCAATGACAGCGTAAGGGGTGCTGATTGTTTTGTTATGCAAAGTCACTCTGGTGATGTAAATAAAACAATTATGGAACAGTTAGTTTTAGTGGATGCCCTGAAAAGAGCTTCTGCAAAAAGAATTACGGCAGTCCTGCCTTTCTACCCATATTCAAGACAGGACAAAAAAGCATTACCTCGTGAACCAATTACAGCAAGGCTGATTGGGGATATGTATATAGCTGCAGGAGTGGATAGATTAGTTTCAATAGATTTACATACTCAACAGATTCAGGGATTTGTTGACCAACCATTCGACCACTTAACAGCTATGCCTTTATTCGTTGATTATTTTAAACAGAAGTATGATGGTCCAATTTCCATAATATCTCCTGATGCTGGTGGCGTAGGCAGAGCTACAACTTTTGCTAAACATTTAGAGGCGTATGTTGGCTTTGTACATAAGAAGAGAGATCCAAAAATTCATAATGAAGTTAAATCTTTTACAGTCATTGGTGAAGTTGAAGACAGGCATGTGATTATCTTAGATGACATCATTGACACAGGTAGAACAATTGCTGCTGCTTCAAGAATAATAAGAGAAAAAGGTGTTAAGTCCTTAAGTGTTGCTGCTACTCATGGAATTTTTTCAGAGAGTTCTATAGAAGAATTAAAAGACGCACCAATTGATAATATAATTGTCACAGATACATTGACCCAAAATGGAAATTCAAAAGAAATTGGAAATGTAGAGGTCTTAAGTGTTTCTACAATAATTGCAAACGCACTAACATCAATATTTACGGATGATTCCGTCTCAGCATTATTTATGGGCGAAAACGTTTTATAGGAGAAAAGATGACAAATAAAATAAAAGCAAAAATTTATATGGTAGGTTCAACCGCTGGAGTTGAGGTTGATATAAAAGATAAAGCTAAGTTTTTAGATGAACTAAAAAAATTATCATCAGAAAATGATTTCTATATTCACACTGATGAAGATGGAGAAATAGCTATTAATACCTCATTGATACAAGCTATAGAATTTAGTGACGATAAAGATGGAAAAAGGGGAGCAGGTTTCTCTAGTAATTAATTACTAAACCAGTTTTTCGGTACTGCCTTCTAATTGATTTTCTTTGTTCTTCATCTGTACCACCCCAGATGCCAGAATCTTGATTAGTTCTAATTGCATAATCTAAACATTCATTCACTACAGGGCATTCCATGCAAATAGCTTTTGCCTCATTTGCCTGTTTCATAGCTTTCATTGATGATCCAACTGGAAAGAAAAGATCTGTATCAGAGTACGAACAGCTTCCTTCGAGCATCCAATCTTCTTGTTCAAAATCAATGTTTAACATTTACACATACTTCCTTACTTTGTGAAAAATTTCACAAGCTAGTTACTTAATAGTACTAAACTCGAATTTATATGGAGTCATTTTGAGAAAAATTTTTGGCCATAGAGGTTTACCTCGTATTTACCAGGAAAATACTTTTTCTAGTATTAACAAAGCTTTTGAATACTGCGATTTTGTTGAAACTGATGTACGTATAACAAAAGACAATCAACTTATACTCTTCCACGATCCAAATATTGGTGATGACTTGATTAAGGATTTAACACTATCAGAACTTGATTTAGTTCTAGAAGATGGTTCATTGGAAGATAGAGTTTTAACTTCTAGGGATCAGATTGATGGAAAAGCCAATTTTGAAATTAAAACTGATACTTTAGAGGATGCAGAAGTTGATATACTCTTTCAAATAATGTTATCTATTTTAAACGATCAAGATATCATTACTTCGTTCAATTGGAAAGCTATACAATCTTTTAAACATTTATTTAATTGCCATTACGGAGTAATTTTTGATAAAGAAGAGGAACTATTTGAAGCTAGGTCACTCTCTCTTCATGATGAAAACTTATTTTTTATGACACACCATAATCTAATTGATAGTAGAAACTTTGATCTACCAAAACATAAGACTGTACTTTGGACAGTAAATGATGAGAAAGATTTTCAGAGATATATGGAAATGGAAATATACGGAATTGTCACAGACATTCCTGATACAATGCAGTTATATAGAAAGTGAGATTATGGCTTTAATTGATGATTTAAGTGATGCTTTAAAAGAGGCAATGAAGGCTAAAGATAAGCCTAAATTAGATGCTATTAGACAAGTACAAACTGAGATTGCTAAAAAGAAATCTGAAAAAGGCGAGGAAGCGACAGACGAATTAGTTCTTGGAGTTATATCCTCTTATGTGAAAAAAATGACAAAAGCTGTTGAAGAATATAAATCACTTGGTGACAGAGGCGTAGAGATGGCAGATAAGATTCAATTTGAGATAGATTTTCTAAGTGGTTGGTTGCCAGAACAATTAAGCGAGGAAGAGGTTTCAACAATTATCGATGAAGTACTTTCTGAGATGGGTGATGTTGACATGTCTCAAATGGGTAAAATAATCGGTTCTGTCATGGCAAAAGCAGATGGGCTTGATGGTTCAGTTGTTAGCAAATTAGTCAGGGAAAAAATTCAATAAAATCATTTTAGAATAGAATTATTTCTATTTAAAATTTGTCTTTATGGCAAATTCACTAAAAGTTTTTATTGGTGTAAGTATTTTATTTTCGATTTTCTTAGTTATTATCTTTGGCACTAAATCTGACACAATCTACGAAACTAAATCGCTAGAAATTCAATACTCTGATTGCGGAGAAAGAGATTACTCAAATACTAATTTTTTAGATGTAAGCAATATTCAAGAATTTTTGAAAAATGAAAATTTTTTCGAGGGAAAAATAAGTGGCTATCTAGACGATGCTTTGCTCGCATCTATAAAAACATTTCAAAAATTTACCGGTATTAGGGTAGATGGAGTTATTGGACCATCAACTCATAAAGCTATGACTAGTTTTGATCCATGTAAAAGGACAGTAAATACAATTTTGATTGATTGCGGAGGATATCTTGCATATAAAGAATGTGTTTGGTTTTTTGGTAATCAAAATTTAGCTTCAGAAATAAGTTCAACAATATCCACTACAACCACAATTCCAGCTGACGATATATCAAATATGGTCGATTGTGATGATGGTGGAAAAATGTGGCATGGAGATCAAGGCATATTGTGGAATCAAGCCGGAGAATCTGTAACTTATAATAATTGTGATGAACATGATGAAGCAAAAAAACGTGGTTATGACTTCACAGAGCAACCCATTCCTGGAGTCACGCCTGGGGTAGGCCAGTCTATTACCTCACCATCAACTTCTTTGACTCCAACAATAATTAATTTGGTATCAGTAACTATTGCAGAAAATCAAAAATCTGTTGTTACAATTAATGCTACAAACCCACTTGGTGGTTCAATGATTTATTCCCTTTCTGGTACTGACTCACACCTAATGACAGTTGATTCAGATGGTGTGATTGTATTAAATTCTGATGCAAATTATGAAGAAAAAGCGAGCTATAGTCTTACTGCAAATGTAACAAATGCTAACGGAACAACTTCGAAAGCATTTACAATTAATGTTTCTGACATGAGTGAGGATGGAATTGTTGATTTACTTTATGTTGCTGCTGGAGGAGCAAGAGATATTGATGAGAGTGCAATGAATAGCAGTATTGATGATGATATAGCTACAAACAATACTATTTTTACAGATAGCCAAGTTGACATTACCTATACAAAGCGAGCATTTTTGGATTCCACTGAAACTTTTAATGTCACAGCTAACCAAGCGTTCTATGATTTGTGGCAGGACTCTGACGACTCAAAGAACAAAGTTAAGTATGGGGCAGATTATGTAGTTTTTTTTAGCGGTAAAGTAGCAAACCCTGATCCGACGGATTTCTCTTACCGTTATACTCCCTACAACGGTTTTAATCCAAACGGAATACTCGACACATCAATTGACAATACAACAAATTGGTCGGCTAACTCAGGAGGTAACCTGTTAGTTACATATGCATATTTTAGTTGCAGTAACTTTACCTTAGTTTGTACTGGACCACTAATTGCAGCAACTGCTCATGAGCTTGGTCACAATCTGAATGGTAATCACTCAAGAACACAGATCTCTTCTGCGGCTAGTGGTAGTGGGTATAACTTTGGTTACCAAGGAGGAGTTTATCAAGATGGTTTTATGACTGTAATGGCATATAACGGTCGTAATTTTGCTCAAGGTAATGACTATACATTGGACAATACTAATACATTTTCAAATCCGGATATTAACTGTACTGGAGATCAGGGAACCTCGTATTCTTGTGGAGCTGAGAATGAAGCTGATTTTGCTAGATATTTAAATGAAAATAAATCTAAATACCAAGATATGCTCCATAGGACAAATTTAGGAGAAACTACAGATACATATTCCATGTTATCAACTGCTTATTTTCCGCTAAATGATGGCGGAACAGCAACTTTTACTGATGGGTCAAATAGTAAAACCTTTTACACAATAAAAGGTTCAGACACAACTGTCTCAAGCACAACATATCAGACCTTTAAATGGTGTGATGATGCAACTTGTAATTTATCTGGTTCCGATAAAAGAATTGCTTTTGAGATTTATGTAAACAGTGGTAATTATTATCTTAAGTCACAACATTTTGATCAACATTATGGACTAGGTTCTGGTGGTGGTTCAGTTGCTCTCACGTTTACAGCACCTTGCTTGTTTATGGAGAAATACCAAGTTCTTGGTGATTATGCAGAAGCTGATTGTAATTCGTCGGTTTCAGATTTTGATGCTTCAGAGGGAAATTCATACAATTTCCATAATTATACTTCTAAAGAATTAGCTTATTCCCCTTATGGCTCATATGATACAAAAAAATTCCAGTACACATACTATGATCGAGACAGTCATGTCATTGAAAGATATGTGTTTTGGCTCTCAGACCAAGTAGGTGTTGTAAAATTTTTGGATTCTAATGACGTGCTATGGAGACTAACTGCAGTCGATTCGGATGGAGACGGTACTGACAATGCAACGGATACAGATGATGATGGTGATGGAGTAGCTGATGCTTCAGATGCATTCCCTCTTGACCCCAATGCTAGTTCAGATGCCGATTCCGACGGTATAGCTGATGGTGATGAATAAAAAACTGTTGTTTCAATTTAAATAACATTTATCCTTACTAAATATGGAAAATAAATCATTTAATGTAGCTGTGTTGGGTGCTGGCAACATTGGTTCGGCTGTTGTTGCACGCCTAATGAATTTAGATAAAGAAATAGTTGAATTGAATGTTGTAAAAGTATTGGTTAAAGATATGAGTAAAAAAAGAGAAATCTCAAATGAAATATTGACTGATGATTTTACAGATATATTAAATGATGAAAGTATTGATTTAGTAATAGAGGTACTTGGTGGTGTTGAGCCTGGAAAAAAATACATAAAGACACTTCTAAGTAATGGAAAAGCAGTTATCACTGCAAACAAAGACATAATTGCAGATTGTGGAAATGAACTCGTGCAATTAGCTCAGGAAAATGATACCTGTTTATATTTTGAAGCTGCAGTTGCTGCTGGTATCCCTGTTTTGAAACCTCTTATTGAAAGCTTAAGAGGCGAAGACCTTAACAGAGTCACAGGCATCATAAATGGTACAAGTAATTACATGCTTACATCTATGGAAGAGGGAAGTACTTACGAAGACGCATTAAGCACTGCTCAAGAGCTTGGGTACGCAGAACCTGACCCAACAAATGATGTCGAGGGTATTGATGCAATGTATAAAGCAATGATTCTCTCTTTAATATGTTTTGGTGCAACTCCCGATAAAGATAAAGTACATACTGAAGGTATCTCCTCAATCACAAAAGAAGATTTTGATTGGGCAAGCAGGTTAAACAAAACAATTAAACTTGTTGCTCTTATTGATAATGAAGGTGGTGGATTCAATGCAAGAGTTCACCCCGTACTGATTGATACAAAACACCCATTAGCAGCTATCAGGGGAGCGCTCAACGCTGTAGTAGTTGAAGGAGAAAATGTAAATCAACTAATATTTTCTGGACCAGGTGCAGGTGCTGCTCCTACTGCAAGTGCAGTTATTGGTGACGTATTAAGCGCTTGCCATCAACTTTCAAGCAATCAATCAAATTGGTATCCACTAAGAAGTCAAAAAAATGATAATAAAAATTTTGATGACGTGTCTTCAAGTTGGTTTATTAGATTATCAGTAACTGATGAACCAGGTGTGCTTGCCTCTATAGCCGGAACATTTAGTGAAAATAATGTAAGCATTGAGAGCGTTATTCAAGAAGGTCGTGGGGAACAGGCAGAGTTAGTACTTGTAACTCACGAAGCACCAGAAAAAGATATGCAGAATTCAATTAAGCAAATATCATCACTTGACTCAGTTACTTCAGTAACTTCAACACTTCGCGTCTACAGCTAAGTGGTACATTACCAATCAACAAGAGGGCATAAAGAGACACTCTCTTTCCAAGACGTTATTCTCTCAGGAGTTGCACCGGATAAAGGTTTATATCTTCCTGATTCAATAACTATAGAAAAATTAGCGTATTTAACCCAAGAAGATTTAAGTTATGAAGATTTTGTAAAAACTATTTTTATTTCCCTTGATCAAGCATCAGCAAAATATGTAGAGGACCTAGCAATATACCCTGGATTTGAGGATTCACCAGAACCAATTTTAAAAGATTTAAATGATTCAACGGTTGTTATGGAATTATTTCACGGTCCAACAAAATCATTTAAAGATTACGCACTTCAACCTCTCGGTGCAATTGCTAATAGAAGACTTAACGAGCTTGGCGAGAGAGGACTAGTCATAGTTGCTACTAGTGGGGATACAGGAAGTGCTGCGATTCAGGCTATAAAAAATTCTGAAAATATTGATATCGTTGTACTCCATCCTGCAAACAAAGTTAGTGAGTATCAAAGAAAGCAAATGACAAGTGTCATTCAAGACAACGTATTAAATATTGCAGTAGAGGGATCGTATGATGACTGTCAGAGAATTGCTAAAGATTTATTATCTGAGAATCCATTTGGAAGACGAATCATTTCTCTCAACTCTATTAACTGGCTTAGAGTTATGGGACAAGTCTCTTATTATGTCTGGCTTACAAAACAATTTACCTCACCAATAAATGTTGCAATTCCATCAGGAAACTTTGGCAATGCGTACTCTGCGTGGTTTGGTAGAGCAAATGGGCTTCCAGTAAATGAAATTCTTTGTAGTACAAATGTCAATGATGTACTTAGACGCTTTATTGATGGGGGAGTATTAGAGCCTCTTGTTACGCAACCAAGTCTTGCTCCTAGTATGGATATTCAGATTCCCTCTAGCTTAGAGAGATTAATTTTTGATCTTTGCAGCGAAGCGAAAACTTTTTATGATCACTTACAAAGCAATTCAAAGGCACAGTTAGATGACAAGAGTGTTGATACCTTAAAAAGTATTTTTTCTTCTGTAACTTTTAAAGATGAGATGATTAAAACCCTTATTACATCGTTGCATGATGAGTTTGGTATTATTTTTGATCCACATACTGTGACGTCCGTACAAATGGCGTTAGACAATAATTCTTCTGTTCCCACTGTTGCGGTAGCTACAGCATCTCCAGAAAAGTTTGGAAATGTAATATCTCCTCTTATAAATGGCTTTACTGAGTCAAAAATAGACCAAAAAGAGCAATATTTGACCTTAAGCACAGAAAACGCTGAAATTATTGAGGCAATTAAAGCCTTTATATAAAAAAGCCTATTGTCTTAGAATTTATTCTAATCTAAACTAGTAATGTTGTTGTAGAAATGTATGATGTATAAATTGTTTAGCAATGCTTATGCTCGCATGCGCTATTTGCGTTTTAGAGATATGCGTCCATTTTTAACAAGAGTCTTTAATGTCTCATTGTCTTTTTTAATGATTTTTACTCTTGCATTTGTCACTATTGAGACAATTGATCCAGAACCTGCAGCAGCTGCATCATGGGATTGTATAGACTCAAATGGTAGACCAATTGCATTTCAAACAGAGTACAGTAATGGCCTCATTGTTCATAGATATAACTTCTCTACTGGTCAATCGCTAAGTACAACAACATTTTCTTCTGGCAATTTCAATGGTAGCGGTGAAATAAATGCATCCTTTAT
>Ga0181404_1000223_pt1 | contig 17179 bp, 13 predicted proteins | sample 27SPOviralmetaG_FD_130133 | JGI IMG/M metagenome (GOLD analysis project Ga0181404, IMG submission 130133) | Marine viral communities from the oligotrophic San Pedro Time Series (SPOT) site, San Pedro Channel, CA, USA - 27 SPOT_SRF_2011-10-25 | ecosystem: Environmental > Aquatic > Marine > Strait... | reverse complement strand
TCGTAACTTGATTGACCGGCTAATACAACATTATCGTCAAGAGGTATTACTGTAGTACTAAGTGTTCCTGTCTTTGAAATTCTACCACTAAATCTCTCTTGGTGTCTATCTGCATCTTGTATTTTTATTACATCGCCAGGTCTAATATAGGAACCGTTAATACCAGTAGAAAAAGATACAATTTCTTGTTGATTATTTGCTGTCCAAAGCTTCCATTTACCATACCGAGTTGCTTGACCTATAGAAGTACAGCCATGAGCAACACAAGTTTTACTTAAAATTTTTCCTGTTTTTGCTATGTTTACATTGTCCTCTACAATTAAAGACTCTGTTCTATAATTATTTAATGGATTGTTCCATTTAACAATGGATTGATTAATTTTAGTTTTACTGCCCGAGGACTCGTAATTAAATACTCCGTCAATGATGTTTGATTTAGAAAAAGCATAGATAGGACGACTAGGGCTGTCTTGAATAGGAACTAAACTTCCATCTAAATAGTATAGCATCGTCAAAAAATTAGTGGCAAGATCTTTTATTACCTTAAGTGCGTCCATTTGTTTAACCATGTACACATTAAGGGTATATCTAGGTTCTTCTCCACCTTTTCCATCATCTACCATTTCATCACAATATCTACCTATTCTATATAAGGCATATTTATCTATATCTAATTCGGATATAAAATCACCAAGTCCATACCTGTTATTAGTAAGTATATCATAATAAATCCAGGCAGGATTATTTGTATAGACCCCCTCTCGAAAAGTGCCATCCCAATCTTGATCGACTGTTGTATCCTCCCCAGTTGAAGGAGACCTTGTATATTTAGCTTCGTTATTTAAACCCTCTTCTCTAGTAACATAGTTGGAAGGTACTTTTACAAGCATTCCTCTAGTATGATATGTTCTTACTGGCAAATTTTGAAAATACCTACTACTGTACCCTATTTTTGCTACGGCTGTAAGTGGGTAGTTGAGACTATCCTCAAAAATAGAAGTAGTTCCAGAAACTGAAGCTTTAGTAACATTTGTCCAATCATGATGTGTTCTACCCAGCCATCTGTAACCTGGATCTTCATCGGAGTCTATTCTTGTTATTTTTAATTGGAAGTCAATAAAAGGTCTAAAACGTGTCAAATTATGAACAATTTCAAAAGTAGTAGCATTTTTGTGGAGACCTATGTGTGTCATTTGATGCTCATACTCTGCACTACCAAAACTTGTATCACCCTCCCTTTTAATAGCTATTTCTACATTATATCGTATAAAAGTTTGTTGTTCGTTACCTTTTCCATTAATACCATAAAAACCTCCAGGATAATTAATTCTAGTCTTTATTCTAGATACGCCGTCCATTTGTGAGGTGTTTAGTCCATATCCAGAGGAAGACAGCCCTTCGAGTTCTGTAGGGGACGCAGTTCCCTCACCATATCCCGTTGCTTGAAGAAGGGGTATATTAAGGTTGCTAGATATTGCAGAAGAATCTGCACCTTGAGAAAATAGAGTAGATTGAGCTAGAGTACCTGGTCTAAACTGTACACTTGTTCCTTGGTTTTTTGCTTTTTGGTTTTGATCGAGAATATCATTAGAGGAGGATGTAAAATCTACGCCCAAGTCGTCAAAAGAGTATGAACCGTTAGGACCATCCCAACTATCTGCTAAAGTAACTGTCGACCCACTAACAGATAAAATCTTAATTAGTTTATCTACATGGAGATCTACGGATTGAGATGTGTAACTACTCCTACCGAATCTGCTGGGCTGGAAATGATTTAGAGTAGTCCAAGTTGTTCCGTCAAAAATGCCTTCGCTAAACTGAGCTCTAGGAGTATTACTCCATCCCGCTAGCTTATAGATCCTAGCATTGTATTCTCTAACTTCACCTATAGGTATTACACCTCTTCTTACAAAACGTACAGGAACATAAGTTTCTATAGTTAAGGGATTTGTACTTACAAATCCGGATTTATCTAAGGCACTCCATGCCGCGGTATCATAGGGAGTAAAAAAGTCTTTTTTCTTGGACCAGTAATTAATACTACCCCGGATCTTGTGGACGCTTCTTATAGCAAGATACTTAGTGAAATCTCCTTCAGGTACAGAAATAGCGTCAGCGACATTTAAAGTTGCAGTAGTACTGCCGGCCGTAAATGTAAGTCTTATTTTTGTATCTGCCAAAAGTTTTGCAGAGTATTTAACATCTATCTGACTATCATCATTTAGATATACGGAGGAAGCTCCGTCTACCAAGCCTTTAATAGGACCTTCTGATATAATATCAGTAACCGAGACAGTTTGATTTTCTTTTCCTGTTAGAGTTACATTAAGCTTATTTGACACATTATTCTCCTGCGGGCTCTGTGGTTTCTACATTGTGAGCACTTATAGATCCATCGGCTTCTAGTATAGAAGTAGGATTTGTATAACTACCGTTAATAATATTTATTTCAATGGGACGACCTGGTACACGAAGCTCTCCATAAAGAACTGGTACAGGGTCTCCCTCTTCGATTAGTTGAGTGTCTCCATCAAACAAATAGTTTTGAGAGTTTACATCTTGTTCTGGATCAGGAGCCATAACTTCTGCTATGCCTGTAAGGGCTAAGTTAGAAGCCAAACCTATAGCCAGTTTTCCCGCTACGGTTTGAGCACCTGCTTGAAGCATAGCTCCATACGTCATATTGGGGCCTACAGCAGCAGCCATCCCTAATTGACCGCTTAGCAAAGGTAGACCTATTGTTACAATAGCGATTGCAGCAAGTATTTTCCCTATACCATCTTTTGAGCCTGCAGGTATTAATGATATATAAACATCTCCTTCTTTAAGTGGAATAATTAAACCTTCTTCATTTATAGGCTCTTCCTGAACTTTTATAGCAAGTGCAATTTCGTCTTTTTCACACTGTCTTAGGTATTCCTTAAAATTAGGTCTATTTGCATTTATACATTTAAGAATTTCAGCACATGAAGATGCGTGAACATTAAATTTATGTCCAAATTTCTCACCTAATTCTCCTTGTAAATATACGCTACGTTGCATATCTATAAACTCCTGTTATATATTTTTTCCAAAATGGGTATAAGTTTTCTCTGCAGGATAATCTGTTTTCTGCATGATGAAAGAATATATCGTCTCCTAAGTAAACACCACAGTGATTACCTACATTTGATCTTACCGAAAATATGATAACATCATTTTTTTGCATATTACCTTCTACTCTTTTATAGCCGTAATCTTTTATAATTTCGTCTGTAAAATAATCTAAACCCTTTTCAACCCAGTTATCTTCAAAAGCCGATCTAGGCGGTATATTAATATTCTGAGTGTGTAAATAATCTCTCATAGCCTCAAAACAATCATTTACTCCAAACTCATAGTCCCTACCATGTAAAGGCCTAGTACTAGATTCAGGTTTTTGCAAGTGCATATTCATATCGGGGTAACTAAAAATATAGTAAGGTACTTTTAGTGCATTACAGTACCTAATATCTAGCTCACTAGGATTGCAGCTTCCATCAGGATGGCTATGTACAATTCCTACAATATCTCCTTGTTGTGCAATTTTCATGTATTCTGTAGAGTCAATTATGAAGTCTTTATCGTCTTCTGCTATGTTTGTACAAGCAAACCAATTAAGATCTCCTTTTATAACCGCTAAAACACCACAACCCTCTCTTGGATAACATCTACTAAAATGTTGCTCTATTTCCTCTAAAAATTGTATCATCTAAACTTTGTGGCTCCTGGAAACGACCCAAAAGGAAGTGTTATTCCTAAGTGTTTTGTTCCCTTTATTAGAGCCTCTCTATGCCCATCGTATATTCCTTCTGAATTTGTGGGTTTGTATACTGCGGCAAACCTACACTTACAACCTTCTAAGGTTTTTGAACATAGCTCTTCCTGTTGCCATATATAGGAATCTAGAGAAGGACTATTAGTAGCGGAAGAGGTATGATCCAAAATACAAATCCAAACAGTATCCAAAGTTGTGCCATTTACAGTTACTTTCTTTCTTACAAGGTCCCCTTTGTAATAACTAGTTGCTGTAAGCCATCCATTATAAGGACGTATCCAAGTCCATCTACTGTTGCTCTTACTAATATTTCCGCCAACGTTTACAGTATTTTGATTATATTTTGCTTGGTAGTATTCTCCATTAACGTATCTAATCTCCCCCTGAGTCACAGACCCTGAAGATCCAGATACTGCCTCTAAGCTTACTACGTGTTCTGACGCAAGAATATTATTATTTACATCAAAAAATGGATGATAGAAGTCAGTAGCAGGTGTAACATCATCCCCTACCGTGCCATCGCTATCTAAAGCCTTTGAACGAGCAGACCATAGGCAACCACCTTTTCCGTATAAAGATGCTCCTTTATATGACCAACTACAGTATTTTCCTACTAAAGTTCTTCTAGGCAACTTTACACCTTCCAAATCGTGAATCGCAGACAGTTCAAAGATTACTGATATATTATTTTCCGAAGAAATTCTATCAATAACGTACGTCATTCTAGCCAACTCTATCGGAGGGTTTGACAGGTCTGGACTTTCTCCTACTAAATATTTTTTTAGAGTTTGCCTTCTAATAACTCTTTGCCCTACAAGATCTGTATTTTTAAAGCCTGAAAGAGCTTGTTTAAAGATATTGCCTACATTAGCTACAGTTAGCGAAGGTCTACTTATAGCACCATCTGCTGAATGTTCAAATCCGTCCGCGAGTATGGGAAAGGGTTCATATGTATTTACCTGACTATTAAGTATATGATCTCTAAATTCTATAGAGGTGATATCTTCGTCTAATCCGGAATGTAAGTATAACTTACTTCCGTTTGGCAAATCTACTTCATACAATGTTACAAGAGGGCTATCTATTACCTGCCCTTGTACATCACTGGCTATTAAATCACTCATGGTTCATAAACTCTTTTTATAGTTACATTTAAAGAATAAAAATTATCATACTCAAAGCTAGTGCTATAGGTAGTACACACTGCTTTAATTGTAGTTATATTATTATTACCAGGATTGTTGCTATCTGGAATTTTAAAGTTAAATGACGTAACTCCTTTTGTTCCGTCCAAAAAAGCTACAATATCATCTATATCTTCTTTTGTTCTTGTTTTATAGGTTAAAGAATATTGTTCTTTTATTGAATTTATCCCGTCAACAATTCTTTGTTCATATCCGTCCCCAAAAGTAGCTGTTAATACTTTTGGGGTAGTATTTCTGCTCAACCCCTTGTCGGGTGTATAGATATTTTGAGTTGTTGAATCTACTATTCCTAATGACATTATGCTGCTCCGTAGGGGCTAAGAATACCACCTGATCTTTTTTGATTTTGTAATTCTTTCTGCACTGCTGCTGCTACCGCTTTTCCTAAATTTTCTCCATCCATTCCATTACTAGACTGAACGCTTGTTTGTCCTTCAGCTGACACATTTACTACTACATTGTTTTGTTGACCTGCTGATTTCATTTCCACAGGTATAGATCTACCATTTGGTAAAGGAACAACGGCTTCTGTTCCATGAAGCACTGCGGGATATCCTTGAGTAGAACCTCTTGCTACACCCCCTGCGGAGTACCCTGTCATATCTTTGCCTGCACTAAATACACCTCCATTTCGAGCAGTAATCCCTAAGAAATCTCCAAAGGCAGTATTACCAAACAAACCTTTAATCATTTTTATAGCCATCATTTCTGCAACAACTTTTACTACAGCATTAATCATAGTTTGTGCCATAGAGGCAAATGCCTCTTTTACAGTCATAGTGCCTTGAATAAGACCGGTTAATGCAGCTCCTAATCCCTGCTCGAGGGAAGATCCAAGAGCGTCACTTATTCTTCCGATGTCGCTCATATTACGTTGTATTGTTGTTTTTTGAGCTTCAAGTGCTGCAGTTGTGGACTCTATTCTATCTAACTCATCCTGTGTTAGTTTAACTTTTCCTGCTGCTGCCAAATTTTTCTGATGCTGCATTTCAAGTATTTGGTGATCTATATCTCCGATTTGCTTTGTGACTTGTGCTTGTTGTTTTACAAATCCGAGACCAGTTCTTTGTGCCTCTGCAAGTGCTTTTGCTCTTTCTTGCGGCCCTTTTGTTAGCTTTGACTGATCTGCTAGCAAATTAGTGCCGATTCCTGAGAATTTATCCATGGCTTGTTGCTTAGTAAGTTTTCTGAAATCTTCTTCACTCATTCCCAAGACTGCCGCCATTTTAGTGGCATTTTCATCAGTCAAGCCACCAAGAGTATCTGTTGCCGCTATAGAAGTCATTCCCTGTAAGGAGCCTGAGAAGGCTTTTATACCGTTGACAAGACGAGTAGTAACAGTTTGCTTACCTTTAAGACCATCTACAATTTGCTCATACTGTTTATAGGCTTCAGTTACACTCATAACCGCACCCTTTTCACCGCCTAAAGACACTTGAAGAATATTTTTATCTGCTACAATCGCAGGAATCAATCCTCTCATAGCCTCTAAAGCTTCATTATATGACTTTACACCTTCTTTTGTATTTAAATTTGCATCAGTTAGCGTTTCCATAGCAAACTGAAGCTCCCCTACATTATGGTCTAGAGAGGACGTATCCTTGCCCGCTTCTTTTGCTGCTTTTGAAGCAATGATCATGCTATTTGCAAATTCAGTTATTGTTCCATCTTTTCCTGCTATCAAATTTCTCTGAGCTCTTGCTATAGCCCTTTCCCCAGTAGTAACTACATCAAACTTACCCCTGCTTCCTTGTCCGATAGCGTTTTTAAATAATTTATCGGATTCTAAGCTAATAACACCGTCTAATAGTCTTGAGGAACCTTTCGTAGAGACCTGCGAAAATATATTAGCATATTGAACTATTCTACCCATTTTGGTTTCTGCTTTATCCAAAGTATCCACAGTAGTGGTCAGAGCCTCGTTTTGTTCCCTAAATCTATTTCTCATTTGCTCTGCTCGATCTTCCATAGCTCTTAGTTCTTTACTTTTTAGAAGATTCATAAGCTCTTTTGCCATACTTAGTGCAAGGGTTAGCATTCCCACAATAGCGATAGCACTCATAGCTTTAGACGCAAAACTAGCAAATCCTGCTACACCTGCTTTTAAAGTGCCCATAACCATACCATGCTGAGCTTGCATAAGTTTAAGATTTGCAATAGCACCTAGTACGTAACCTTTGAAGCCTCCTTTCATTACCGCCATAGCGCGAGTATGCTCTGCTTCAATTAGTTTTATATCTCGTCTAAGCTGTTTCTCTTCCATTTTTGAATAAGCGATAACGGTGGAGGTTTTCTTTCCTGCTGATCTTTTTAACTGATTTAGGTTTTGTTGTGAAAAATCTCCGCTAGCTAATGCTGCTCCTGTTTTTGACCCTGGTAGTGCAGCGCCTTGAATTCTCTGTTTGGCACCTCCTGCTACTTCACTTAGATCTCCAAAGTCAACAGTTGGGGCCATTGCTTTTGTGATATTAACACCTAGCAATGCGAAAGCGGCGGATAAAGCATAAACATTTTTTGTAAACACATCAGCAATAAACTCGGCAGGACCAACAATGGCTCTTTGAATACTCTTTACTAGATCATCAAAAGATTTTCCTAGTCTTGCAACATCATTTACATTGTCTCCAATATCATTAAATTTTTCCTCGGCTTGCTCCAAAGTAGCAATTACAACTGCTTGAGTTTTCTCAAATGTAGTAAGCTCTCTACTACTATCCTTTAGAGTCTTTTTATACTCTTTAGTTGCAGTATCCAGACGAATGATAATACCTAATTCATCTAGTAGTTCCGGCTCTGCTTTGATAGCACCTCGAGTGAGTCGCTGGAAGGCGTCGGTAGTATCTCTACCTAATGCGGCGGCAGCGTTTTTTGCCGCAGATGCTAGTCTTTCTAACTGATCTGGAGAAAGTCCTGCAGCGGTACCGATTGCAGCAGCTTGCGAGGCTTCCTGAAAGCTAACAATACTACCTGTAGCTTCTTGAATTCTACTAGTTACTAGTTTCATATTGAGACCTGTTTTAGATGCATACTGATTTTGAGATGCTTCTAAAGCTCTTAGATCCCCTGCTTTCTTTAAAAACTGGAAAGCAGCAGAAATAGCAAAGATATTTGCAGCCAGAGTAGCATAAGCAGCTACAAGACCTCCTGTACCTTGTGCCATTTTAGAAAAGTTTTTTGTAGCGTTTGAAGATGCTTGAGCAGTGCCTTTTATATTTCTATCTGCGGTTCTTGCATTTTTTGCAGTATCTTCTAAACCTTTGGCTGCTTTCTTAGATTCAAGGCCTAGTTTTTTCGTAGTGCCTTTATCATCTACTTTTACATCTATCTCAACCTTATTCTTTGCCATTAGCCTTGCACATTATGGGTGTACTTTTTTCCACCGCCCGCAGATTTCTTTTTCTCTGCCTTTCTTTTGTTTTCTGCCTTCTCTGCTCTATCTTGTACTACTAAGCCTTCATATAATTTCATTATGTATAAAGTTGTTTTAGGCTCTTCTATACTATATAATTTAAAGAAGTATTCTACATTTGACCAAATCTTTCCCATATATGTTCCAGACATACCATCCCAATTATCCTCTAAAAGATCAAATATAAAAAATGCCACTTGAACTTCTGCAGGGAAATCCACAGGTTCTAGCGGCATTCTTTCGGGGTCTGGCTCTTGTCCTAGCTGTTCACAAATAAGTAAATATTTGTCTATATCAACTGAACTGGACGACTGTTTTACATATTTTTCAAGTAAGGATCTTATTTCGCCTACTTGTTCCCAGTAAAATTTTCTAAATCACTCACTGTTTCTGTGACCCAAGTATCAAAGTCAGCAGAGTTTTTCATTAACAGTTCCGCATTTTCCTGAGTATATAAAAGTTCGTCATCTGCATTAAGAGCTGAAACATCTACCAAAAGAAGCTCTTCTAGGTATCGATATTTCAAGCCTGACCATCCTTTTATTACTCCCTTACAGTATTCAGTCAAAAACTTTTCTTCCTCTAAGACTTCTTCAGGTTGTCTAGTCTTTTTACTGAATTTAGTAGTAACACACTTTTTTCGTAGTTTTACAAGCTCTTCTCTCGAAAGATAGCATAAACTAATTGTCATGCCATTATATCCAGGGAACTCTATATCTACTGTTTTACTTGGAGTCATAAGACTCGCTAAAGAAACGGGGGTATCGCTCATGTTTTATTATCCTTGTTAAAATGTGGGAATGAAAAAGGGGCGAAAATCACCCCTTGTTTCGATTTTCTATTTCATAGTATAGTCGAATTGACCATAAATGTCAAGAAATATTTTTTTAAAGCTTATTATGCTCTATAAGTTATAACAGCTTCCATATTATTAATGTTAGCCGTACCGGTACCAGTCGACTCTTCATCTAGAGTAGGATTTAAACCGCCTGCTAGAGCATTAAATTCTATATCTACAGATATAACATCTTCCATACTATGGGTTGGATAATTTAAATGACAATTAGAAAAATTTAACTCTAATCTAGGAGTATTACCGGCAGTTCCTCCAATTTGTAAATCTAGTCCGTATCTATGTTCTGTAGAGTCGGTTAATCTAGCATCATTAAATAGAGATGCAACATTATTTCCTATATTATAAGAACCAGCATCTAAATAGCAAGTTAAGTTTCCACTAACACTTCGAGCTCCTGTAACATGGGTAATTGGTTTATTTACAACACCTACTTTTTCTGGAGTAAGATATGAAATATTATTTGAGAATGTAACATTTCCACCAGTTAGTGTTAAATGTAAATCACCTTGAGTAGAAGTATTTGGGTACAATAAGCATGATGTAAGCCTGTTTCGTATAAAGTTATCGGTACTTGTAGTACCTTCATTAACTAAATTTGAATTAGTATAGGGAACTGATGTACCTTCGTCTTCAATTTTACTTCCAAAACCTGCCCAGTTAATAGTTGCAATGCCGTCAATATCAAAATCTATAGAAGCTTCATTTACTACACAGTCCGATAGTTTATACACCTTGGGGGTTAAGTCGTTAAGAGTATCATTCATTACAAAGTATAAATCGAAAGTTTTTAAATGAGAAACCTCTGACCCGGTAAAGTTGAATTCTGAAGACGTAGCTCCCGCCTTATTAATGCTACCGCCCCATTTGCTCGTATTAGTTGCTGTTGCAAGAGTTCGACCTTCATTAGAGATAAATGCAGCCCATAAAGCTTCCTCTACAGCGTGAACTCTGCCATTCGGTCCACCAGTTTCCCAACCATTGGAAGTTGCGGTTAGAGACTTAAAAGGTCTAATATAAGTACTAAAAGACCACTCCGCAGGAGCTAATGAAGTATTTATAATTTTTTTACTTCTTTTAGTTTTACCTAGACTGGACACGGCTTCATTAGAAGTGATCTCTTGAGAGTTTACACTTTGAGAAAATGAAAAACCTTCTAATACAGGAATTTCAAAGAACTGGCTTCCGTATCCCCCTAAATAAACTTTTGTGTTTCTGCTAAAAAATAATGACATTATTATTCTCCTTTAATCAGCTAAATATGAGACTGAAACTTCGTCCGCTGTATTATAATCAGAAGGGAGCGCATGGAAGTTTGTTTCTAGAGAAACAATGTCTTCTATATTGTGAGTGGGTATTTCTAAGTGGCACTTAGGAAGATTAAATCTTAGTTGTGGTTTAGCATCAGTACCACCTGAACCTATTCTAATACTTAAATTAAAAGAATTAGTTGCTTCTTTTTCACTAGAAATATCAGAAAATAAATCAGAGCTTCCCGCCAATGATCCGTCTAAATAACAAGTAAAACTACCTGAAATAGTTCTAGTTCCGGTAACATGACCTAAAGGTTCATTTACTACACCTAAAGTTTCAGGCGTAAGAAAACTTATATTATTTGAAATAGAAATACTTCCTCCGGTAACTGTTAAATTATAGGGTTCTTTTGTGTTTGAAGTCGGAGCACTAGCAGGATTATAAACCTGTAAAGGAGATACGTCATGTCCTTTTTCTATTTGGAAACCAGTGAAGTAGATTCCGTTTGCTGCTACTTTTGCAGTCTCTCCGCCAGGGTTGTAGACCAAATGACTATAAGCACTAGATTGTGTACTTATGGTGCTAGTCTCAGTAGTACCTACTCGGAAAGAGGCTCTTGTAGGTCCTGTAGCGGTACCGTTTATTCCATCAGGTGCTTCAGCTGTAAAAGCTAATCTATACCAACCATCATCTGTAACTTTTACAGCCATTTGATTTTCTGTATTGGCGTTCAAAATCGGATTATCGATAAATTTTTCTTCTTCAAAATCAAAAACAACACCAGCATGATCCTCTTCACCTCCTGACTCGCTTGTATTTGTATATGTGCTAAAAGACATATATCTGTAATAGCCTGCTGGAGGTTTCTTAACGTATACTGAATATGTATGAGTCTCTCCGGCTGCGATTGTGGCAGGAGGATTAGTAACACCCGATCCACTTAAATAAGCATCAACTTCAAGAAAATGATGCGGCGCATTGGTTTGGGTAATACCTAAATATATAGAAGTTACAGTAGGAATCGAACTGCCTAGAAGTACAAAGTCTTCTAAAGTTCCTGCAGAAATAGTATTATCTATGCCTACGATACTACTACTAGTAGCGTAATTGGTAGTAAGTGTTGGACTTCCTATGTTTGTTGGATATAAACTACTTAATAGATTTCTTCTAGCTTCAGTACTGGTTTCTGTATCTGTTTGTACTGCTCTAAGCTCTGTTAGTTTATTTCTAATAAACTTAGTATTTGTAGTAGAATAATCAATTATAGTGTGCGCTCCATCAGATCCATCAGCTATACTAATGGTACTAGCAGATAACATAAGTTGATCTTCTTCATAAGCACTTGACGTATTTCCTGCTGCCGGTAGTACAGAAACTTCTTCAATTTTTTTAGCCATTCCAGACCAGTTATTTATTGTTAAATTTTCTAAATCAAAATCAACTGTTATTTCATTCACACAACAACCTGAAAGTTTATAGGCAGTAATCTCACTTACATCAGGGTGTTGAGAAGGTTGAGCATTATCAATATTCGGTACACCCATAACAAAATATATATCAGCAGTACCTAACTGTGTCTTGTTTGATTCTGCGAATGAAATATCGTAAGAATCAGAACTTCCAGTAGTATATGCAACATTTCCAGCAGACCTAAAATCGTTGCCGGACATATTATTAGCTTCTCCTGCAAGAAGAGCCCATAAAGGCGTGTCGCCAGATCCAGTAGCATTAGTGTTAGGCTGAGCATATGTTGAAAAGTTCCACTCTGCTGGAGCAATGGAATTATTAAACATCTGTCTACCTCTCCTGGAAGAACCAGAGACGTTTGTCATCTCATTTAAGGTAATTTCTCCAGCATTTGTAGCTTGAGAGAACGAAAAGCCATCTAAAACATCCAGCCGCCAATAACTATCAGCATTTAGAACTTTTATAAAGACTTTTGTATCTCTGCTAAAAAGCAATTTGTCTGTCATAGTTTTCTCCTATGTTTCTTGAAAAGGGCTGGTCGTGAACGTTTGTTCGTGCCAGTATTTTCTAGTATTGAACCTCTATAAGCATTTCTCCAACACCTAAGGGATCAAGTACACCTTCGTCAGTATCAATACTAACAATAGTGATTTGCTGAGTATATCCGACATTATTTAATTTATCTTTGTACTCTAATCGTGCGTTTTCTTCTATAACTGTTTCTAAATCTTCTAGTAGCTTATCTAAAGCTACTACAGGATCTTCTTCTCTAACGTAACAACGTAGTGTTATAGAAAGAAACCTATCTTTATATCCCCCTGCTTGGTATTCTCTAGTTTCAGATCCTGCATTTAAATGAACTGCCGGAAAATCTTCAACTTCGTCCCAAAATCTTAATCTGGGGGAGACGTTTTTGTCTAAATCACTAAAGAAAAAGCCTGTACCATCAATTAGCTTTATTTTCTCAACAAGAGCATCTACTATACCAGTTCGTCTAGTTGTATATTGTCTTTCTGACATCACTCTCTCCTAGTGTAGAATCGCCCTATTGCGAATTGTGCCGCTATTTCTCGTATTGATTTATCAATTAGTTGTCTAGGATCTCTTTGTCCGTTTGACCAAGGTGCTACTCCTCTTCCATCTTCGAAGACCTGGTAAGGATCCTTTCTATAAGTATAACCTATACTTGCAAAACCTTGTGCTGTAGTGCCTATATCTGTTATTCTTACGCTTTCTGCAAATCTTCCTGTTTGATTTTCTAATCCAGGATTTTGCATATTTTTTCTTACTGTCTCTGGAAGTTTTTTGTTAATCAATCCTATTAAATGTAAAGGTTGCATAGCCGGAGTTCTTTTAGTTGCAACTCTTCTTTTTCGTCTTTTTACGTTTCCCTTTGCCCTTACTTTGCCTTTCATGCTTTTTGCAGCTTCAGAAATAGATACTCTCTTTGCGTCTCTAGTGCTACCTTTTGTTTTATTTTTTACTTTTGATCCAGAGATTGTTTTTAAGTTTGTAACTACTGTATGTTCTGCTACATTTATCGCATTATCTTTAATGCTAACACTTCCTTTCACGCCTGCTAGTTCTTGCTCTTTAGCCCAGGCCATTACTGCTTTCTTTAATTCTTTAAATATTTTCGAAAAATCCTCTGGCTCATCACCGGGCTTATTCGTTTCGCCAGCACCTACGAAAATTTTAATATCTTCATCAACTGATAGTCTGAGACCTCTTTTCTTAGTACCTTTTGTTTCCCATGTTGCTATCAAATCTCCATACTTATCTTGTATTGTCTTTGCTTCTTTTGAAGTTAAGAAGGATTTAAAAAATCTGGTTTTAGACATCCACTTTAAACTAAGTGCAAGTCTAGCGGAGCCAACTGCCGTATTACCTTTATGAAGTCTGTGGGTACCTTTCTTAATTATACCTACATCACTTCTACCTGCATACTTTGGTATGTCTTTAGAGGGGGCTCCATTTAGTTCTGCTTCTTCTTTTGCGCCTGTTAGCTTGTAATCCCCTACAACTTCTTGTACAAAATCAACCATATGAGACTTTATAGCGTCATATAGTTTTTTAGTCATTTTACTTTCATTGAATACTATAGTAGTAGCATCATAGTGTCGAATAGTGCCTTTTGTGTTTTCAATAGAGGTTCTTATATCTGACCAACTATTCATTACGGCTTCTTTAAAATCAATACTGTCTATGTCGGGAAAGCTTCTATTTTTATGTTTTGTGGAGTTTACTAAATTAGAGTACCCCTCTTTCCATGCTTCCGCAATATTATCTGCTTCTAAAGTTACAATCTGTCTAAAACTATCTAACTGGCCTCTAGCATATGCATCATTAAGATCCTTTATCATACCTTTTAGCAGTTTTTTAGTGTCTGCTACAGCCATTAGAAATTCTTATATAAGTCTAAAACCCTCTTAATGTGGTCAGGAAACGAAACATTGTTACCTTGACTAGAAGAAGAGTTGTTTTGTATACTTGCCCCTGCGATAGTCTGTCTGGCAGTTCTATGGTGGTCTTTGTGGTAATAGGTTATTAGATCTATTACTGCAAGTTTTAAATCTTCGGGAGTAGAAGAATATCCCGCAGTATAAATAACTTTTACAGAGCCTCTTCCTGCGCTAAATGCTTTGTCTATTGTTCCGCTTACTCGATAAATACTGTCTGTATTTCTATCTACATAGTAGTCTTGATTTTCTGATAAAATCACATAATCAGCAGTAGGATTACTACGTTCAGAAACTTGAGAAACCACAAGTAAAGGTGTCTCTGATAATTGTACAAAACACTCTCTGTGATTAATATCAAACAGCTCAGTTTTTGAGGCAGTATGAAAATCTAAAAAACTATTATTACAGTAAGTTTTTACTAATTGACTTACAGAAGTAATTAAATCGGATAAACGATTATCTTCTTTCATGCCGGTTATATTTTCGGCAATCTTATATTCTTCCAAATTTATTAAGTTAGTCATAAGTCTATAAGTCCATTAGTAAAAACTTGGGGGAGGCGAACCTCCCCGAAGTCTTAAAAGTGTATTTCTTAGTAAGTAATACGTTTAGCAACACCAGCACCATTTTGTACTTTAGTGAAGCCCAAAGATTGTGTAGCAACTACTGCTGTGCGTTGTGCCGCCACTTCAAAATCAGTGTCGATATTCACGCCACGTAAACGAGGAATCACAAAAGAGTCCATGTTTACAGCGATTGCTGCAGTTTCTTTACGGTCAGCTGCTGAACCACCAGTGTTACCACCAGTATCAGTAGTACCTTCATTAGCAAGAAGATCAGATACAATTACTGGAGAACCGTAAACAGAACCCATTACACCTGTAATCTTAGTAGCTAGATCACTACCAACTTCAGTGATATCAGAGAAGCCGTCATTAGTGCTTGAGTTCAACAGGTCATAATACTTCTCAGTACCTACAATGTAAGCAACACGAGAAGGATCAATACCGTATTTACCCATTTGACCACGAGCAGCAAGAAGGTCGCCCGCATCTAGAGCATCACTACCAATAGCAGAACTACCAGTGTTACCACCAGCGAAGCCACCAGCTCCAGCGCTAGAATATGAACCATCATTACCGTCATGACCTACAAGACCTGTGAAGTCTGTATCGCCTGTACCGAATAGAATTGCTGAATCGATTGCTTTAGCATGAGAACGTGCTAGAGCTGAAAGAATCATTGGCAAAATAGTTACTACAGTTTGCTCATCAGTGTCTGCAGGAATATAAGTACCTGAGATTAGACGCTTAGCATAAGCAGTTACAGTACCCATGTTGAACTGGTTACCACCTACTTGAGTTTCATTTTCTAAAATACCGTTGCCGATACCGCCATTAGAGAAGCTCGCTAGGTTAGTGTCAGATACAGTAGGAATTACTGTTGCACCTGAGTTTACAGCAAGTTCGCGGAACAAGTTAGCAACTTTTTGCTCTAAACGTACTTCTTCTTCAAAAGTAGTACTAACAATGCTATCTAGTCTGCCATTGTCACCAGTAGTGCCTGTGTAAGTTACGCCTGATTTTTCGATGATGCTTTTTGCATAATCAGTGTCATAACCTTTACCAGTAATTTTACCTAGAATGTGAGCACCTAGGAAGTCTTTACCGAATGCAGTTAGATCAGCGCCACGATCTGAGAAAGAACGCTTGCTTTTAGACATAGCTTCGATCTCTGCTTGTTTTTCTTCAAGTTCTTTTTTGAAAGAACCGATAACGTCTTGCAAAGAAGCATCTTTCTCAGAAAGTTTTGCTTCTACGTCAGACATAAGTTTTTCAACACCTGATTCAACACCAGAGTTGATAACTGTTTTAATTGATTGTGCTTCTAAAGCTTTCGCTTCTTCGGCTTCCTGAGCTGCTTTAGCGGTAGCTTCATCAGCTGCTTTTTGCTCGGCTTGCTTCATAGCAATCTTAGCGGCAGTGTCTTCTGCTACTTTTTTTGCAAAAGCTTCCAAGTCGATGTTTTGATTATCCATCTTGATCTCCTGATCTGCGGATTTCTCCGCGCTTTTCGGTGTGTCACTAGCTACGCTAGAAGTATTAACTTCGTCTTTAGCCAGAGACTGACCGGCTAGATCTACACGATTTGTGAAAGTTTTTTTGAATTCTTCGTACTCTTTATCTGAGTCAAAAGACTTCGCGAGCGAAAAAGTAGCTGACTGATTGCATGGTACAGATACTACTGATACCTCAAACAACTCAGCGTCCTTAATCATTAGTCCGTCGGTTTCCTTTAAGTAATCAGCGTCCTTGACTCGAAAACCAACAGAAAAGGCTCCAAGAACACCGTCTTTAACAAGTTGTGCAACATTAGCAGGCGCCGCCTTACTAATCTTACATTCTAACTCTAGTCCATCTGGTCCGGCTTTCAGACCTGTGGCTCTACCAATTGGCTTATCATAATCGTGATTAAATAAGATAATTGGATTTTTTTCAAAATTTGCAAGTCCACCCTTTGTCCAAGCTTCAGCAGATATCGAGTCACCCGCGCGATCAAAATCAGCAGTGCTTGCCATACCACGAATCATCACAGAACCATCATCGGTTTCGTGAGATTTGAAAGTAGACGTTAAATTAAATAGTTTATTCATAACTATTTTCCTTTATTAACTGCTGATTTCGCAGCAGGCTTAGCCTCGGCTTTTGGCTTTGTTTTAGCTTTAGGCTTTGG
>Ga0181404_1000215_pt1 | contig 17678 bp, 22 predicted proteins | sample 27SPOviralmetaG_FD_130133 | JGI IMG/M metagenome (GOLD analysis project Ga0181404, IMG submission 130133) | Marine viral communities from the oligotrophic San Pedro Time Series (SPOT) site, San Pedro Channel, CA, USA - 27 SPOT_SRF_2011-10-25 | ecosystem: Environmental > Aquatic > Marine > Strait... | reverse complement strand
TTCACAAATAAGTTATGTCTGCCGTTTCCTCTCCTAAACCAGTTATATTCAAGACACATTCCCCCTTCTATTGGCGTGAAAAGGTTGTCCCCCGACCCCACATTAGGGACAAGTCTAAGATTTTGCTGAAAATAAACCTCTTGGTTTAGATTATCCCACCTATCGTCGCGGTGGAGGGCGTGTGCTGTCCTCATTTGATTAATAGGGATAGACCGCCAGTTGTCTTCATATTCTCCGTCATTATATCTCGCCATATATCTATTCATATATAATCCAGCGTGTTTCTCCATTAACCATAATTGAAAATAACACTTTCTCTTTCTCTTATTAACAATAACAACTTCACCTTTCTTAAATTCTCTTCTTTTAAAACTATCTTTAATATGAAATTCAATTCTCTTAGGAGTGCCTTCCTCCATATTATCAACTGGGATATTCTCGCCGAATTCAATTCTCTTTAAAGTTTCAAATGGCGATATAATATTTCTATATAATTTAAATTGCGGAGAAGTGCGGTCAATAATATTAGGTCTAATATTAACATAATTAACAATAATCTCAATAATATCATTAGGGAGGTCAGTTGCTCTTAATAATGATAATGCTATTGTTGTCATAAGACTTCTATTCTTAATATGAATTCTATTATCTTCTTTCTTATCGTCAAGATATAATTGCTTAAAATAATCAATATTATTATCTTTAATTTCAATTGAATTAAAACCTAATAGACACATAGGGGCAGACGCTTCTATTTCACGGACAATTGCGTTATGCTTTTTGCCCCGTGAAAGCAGACAAGACAGGGAGACGAAATCGGCGGAGGGGTTTTTCCAGTTGTCATAGCAGTCGGTCATTTTATATAGTTATATATTCTGTTTCTTTGATAATAAAATCAACAGAATTAAAAAACAAATTTTTTTTAGTTTAAATTCTCAAATGACCGCACTTTGTTAAACTTCAACCACCAGCGAAAAGGTCTCCCTCTCACCGACATAATTATCCAAGTGCGGTCGTTGGGATATTTAAACTCAAAAAAATTTGTTTTTTAAAATTCTGGTTAAAGTTTAACAAAACTATATAAAGATAATATAATATATCATATATATATAGGACATAAATAAGTCGTTTGAAATCCCGAATAATAATGCCCGCTAAATCTAAAATGACCGCCTATTTAGACTATTCAACGACAGCAATAACCTTTGACGATAATGTGAATGAGTTTATGAAACTATTTCACGCAAAAGAATTCGCCAACTGGGAGACCATTTATGACACCAAAAAGAAATGGGACACCCGCAGAGGCAATCTCAAAAAGAATATTAAAAAATCAATAGAAGGCAAATGCTCCCCGACCGCACTCGCCTATCAAATGTTTTTAACATATATTAAAAACACTATTAAATGCGACACGGACGATATTCTAAAAGCAATAGCAACTAAACATAATGGAGAAGCAATAGATTATAATAAGCATTATGAAAGCAATAATGATATGATTAATAATTATATTGATATAGAGCATAAGAAACTTTATAAAGATAATGAAAAGAAAATTAAACTATTAGAAGAGCATTATAAAACTTATGAAACTATGATTAAAGATATTGATAGAAATGGATATTATGAAGAATGCTTAGAAAAATTAAAAGAAAAGAATATATATATTGATAAAGTTATTAATGACACAACACCACAAGAAAGAGCAGACGATAGACCGCACCTTGAAAAGTTATTCTCAATATTAAACAAAAAGCACCCCCGCACACAAGGGAAATTAGAAGAAGCGTGGGGCGGAGAAGTCCCCGTGAAGATAGAATTATTATATGACGATTATATGAAAAAATTAGTTAAATTAGCGTGGAGACCTAATGGGATTAAAAGAGAAGACTATATCAATTTTAAGTTTGATATATCTTTATTAGGTGTTAAGAATAAAGATTATATTTATAATATGTCAAGGTTTTATAAGGACGATATTCAAAATGAAATATTAGACCAGTTTTGCGTGAAATATCATTATATTAAAGAAACATTTTCGGGAGAAGATTTAGATAATGGTTTATATTTATGGGATTTTGAAGGGGATAGTGTCTATAACAAAGTGTTTAATGAGAAGCATATTAGACCAGCAACAGAAGAAGATATTAAAAATGCTAATAGTTAAACTTTAACATAATATAGTTGAATTATAATTATTAGAATATATTATTATCATAACCCCTTCATATATATTATTCTCTCTATAACACTATCAAATATATAATATTATATATATTATAAAACAACCATAATTAGTTAAACCTTAACTATCTATTTTTTTTAATAAAATCTACTAACCACTCCTTATTTTTATCTTTCATTTTACCTTCTGTTTTTATTTTCTTTTCTTTTTTTAATTTACTTGCTATTGAATTTAATTCTTTTCTTGATAGTCCTTGTAATCCTTCTTGTTTTTCTAAGCGAGGTCTCTTCTTTTTTTCTACTACTACTGGTTTAGGTTTTCTTGCCTCAACCTTCTTTCTTTGTATTTCTTTTATTTCTTCTTCTATTGCTCTACCACTTGCTTTTTTATAATCTTTTAATTGTTTCTCGCTGGGAGAAAAGAATTTTCTAACATAATCTTCTATATCTTTTTTTGTTGTCCCTTGCCTTATTTTATATTCCATAGTATATTGCCCGTCATATAATTCTTTGACTTCCCTATATAATCCCTTGTCGCCCGACCTCACTCCCGTAGCATAACTAAGTTTATATTGCCCCGCATATTTTTCTCTATTATCTCCGTTGTCTTGCGACCTATATATCTTTTTAATAAATACACTCGGTTTCTCTATTATAACTCGGGATAAATCTAAATAAGGAGTATTCTTACTGGGTATTTCTTCGCCTCGGGAGTTTTTTATAAAGAAGTGATTTCTTCTTGTCAAATCCTCGTCTATTCCAGCACTATTATTAGGGTTAAAAGAAAAAGTATATGGATATTTTCTTATTCCCGTTTGCTCTCTACCGAAATATCCTCCCCCAGTCATATCTTCGTTTTTTTTAAAAACATTACTATATATTTTATCACCCTTAAACTTTCCCCACCCAGTAGGATTTTTAATATATCTATTTGCTTTTTCTGTTTCAAAATTAATAGGTGTATTTTTTTTTAATCTTGAAAATTCAACCCGAAAACTCTTATTCTCTTCTTCTCTATCTCTCTCTCTCTCTCTCTCTTTCTCTCTATTTCTAATTGCCGAAGTCTTATATTTTCCTCTTTGTGTGCCTTTTAATACTCCTCTTACTTCTCTAACTACTCCGTCTTTAATAATAAATTGAGGGGCAAATCGTCTCCCTTCACCACGAGAAGTTTCTTCTTCATAAAATAAATACCCGTCCTTCCAATAAGCGTCCTTACCTTCTATATCGGGGTTTCCTTCATATCCTTCGGGTTTTTCTATATAAAAATATCCTTTTGATTTATCACTATATCTTACTTTACCTTTTCTTATTAATATTCCTTTATAAAATATAGTATTATCTCCATACCACTTATTTCTTTTTCTTTTAGGGTCTCTACCTCCTACAAACCACCCTCCTTCTTCGTCCTTTAATTTTTCAATACCTACTCCATATATTCTTTCTCTTTTCTTAGCGTTTAATTGAATTGATAATTCTATTGCTTTTTTAAGATTTTGAATTCTATATGCTTTTACACTAAACTTATTTTTAGGCATTTATAATATTATAATATATATATTAGATTAAAAGACCGCACTTTTTATTTCTATTTTATTTGTGGAGTTTTTGCGTCATTATATTTAATCCCCTTTCTCATTATTTCTACCTTAAATCCTCCCTTCACTCTTAAAACTCCGTATCGCTGTTTCTTTCCTTCTCTTTTCATTTTAGTATTTAGTCTCCCTTTATCTTTATAAGCGGGAGTAGGTAATTTATAAACAAGACGAGAAACCCCTTTTGAAGTTGCCGTCTGCTCGGGCATTTCTACTACCTTAATTTTCCTCGCCATAATAGGTTTAGCACCTTTTTTAAGTGCTTCTCTCCTTTCACTTTTAATAGGTTGTCCCGCTATTAGTTTTCTTCTTGCTATTTTCCCTAATTCTTTTTTTCTAAAATCTTCTAAATTCTTTTTTCCACTTTCTTTTAAGAATTGCTTTCTTCTATCTTTTTTCTTCTGTGCGTTAATAGATTTAAATTTAACTAAATCGTCTTCATTAGCATATTTTTTAGGCATTTTATATTATTAATAAATATATTAAATGCGGTCTTTTTTATTTTAAAATATAATTATATATTATATAACAATATGGACGACGAAATCCCCGAAGAAAACCTTATTGCCGAAGACCCTATTAAGAGTGTAGAAGATATAGTAAATGATTTAAATAATAAAGAAGAGAAACCTAAGAAATCAAAAAGAAAATATGTAAGAAAACCTAAACCTAAACAAAAACCAGTAGAAGAGATATTTGAAGATTTAAATGAATTACAAATGACAGATAATTATGTTAATGAATACGACCAAAAAAAACAATTAGTAGAAGATTTAGATATATTATGCTACAAATTCAAAGAAGTTATAAGTTATAGTCCTAAATATTCTTTTCCCGAAACAAGTGTAGGAGAATTAGAAAGACAAAAATCTTTAATGTTAAGGATTGTAGGAGAAAAAGCAAGTATTAATGCTTCATTTGAAGTATTATTATTTATGTGTCGCGGTGGGGAGAAGATTACCAATAGTTTAGGAGTATTAGATTTAGAAGGATTATCGGGTGATATAGAAGTAAAGAAAGAACCTATTATTGAAATCCTAAAAGAATTAGTTGATACAGGGATTATAAGTGTTGAAGAAGTTAAACCCGAAGTTAAATTATTAATATTAATGAGTAATATTGTTGTTAATAGAATGGAGATTAATAAGGCAAAAAAAAAGCACGAAAATTTAGTCGCTGTGATAGACGAAGGTGCGAAAACTACAACCCAATCTTCCTCTTAAATTATTATTATCACAGAATAAGAACTTATTGTTATTATAAGTATTATGGATTAAAATAAAAATAAAAAAAAAAAGTATAAAATTATTATATAAATTATATTATAAAAATAATAATGAATACGAATACCGCTATTGATATTCTGCTCCAATCGTCCGCTATTGCTGTAATGTATAAGGTTTTATTCACTAAACAACGCTCTCTCGGGCAGATATTTAGTATGGATACACTTAAAGAAGGAGGTAAAATCGGCGTTGCCGCTGTGTCATACGAGGTCGCTGGTCGCCCTATCGTAAGGTCTGTTAGGACTGCTGTGGGTGGGGTTGTAGGTTAATAAAATTAAATATTATAATTAATATCTAAACTATTAATAAAGTATGGATATTAATTACTGGGATTTAGATATTCCTAAATATGGGGTAGTAGTGCTACTGGGTAGGCGAAGGACGGGTAAGTCATTCCTTTTAAGAGATATTGTTTATAAACATTACTATAAAAAATTAAAAGTCAAAAATATATTATGTATTACTGCTACTGGGTCGTTTAATCAAGACTATAAATGGTGTCCCGAAAGAAGAGTAGTAGATAATTTTACAGAAGAATTATTAGAAGAATTATTAGCAAGGCAAAAAAAGTTAATATTAAGTGGGGCGGACGATTGTGATTTACTTATATGTTTTGACGATATTGTCAATATGGAGACCACTAATCGCAATAATGTTAAGATATTAGGTCGTCTATGGACTTCTTCTTTTCATTATAGAATTCATATAATTTTCAATACTCAGTATATTAAAGCAGATTGCTATACCCCAGTTATGAGGGACAACACTTCTATTCTTGTGTGTTTTCTACAAAATAATAAAGATAATATAAAATCTATTAAAGACGGGTTTTTAAGTGCTTCATTAAAACCCGAAGACGAAGAAACGGGTTATGAATTAGTTGCTACAATACCCGACGAAAATCATAGAGTATTAATTATTAATAACCAAATCATTACAAAAGAATTTAGTGAATATTGCTACTGGTATAAAGCAGACGAAATCCCTAAAACTTTTAAGTATGAATTCGGTTAATATCAATAATACTATCATAAGGATAATGATAAGTAGGTGTATTAACGACACGAGAATAACTTAATTGCTCTTCTCCGTCATATATTTCTTTATAATCTATAAAATGAAATCCGTGTCGTCCGCCTCTCCAAGCATACTTAACACCATTATATCTTTGTTGTGAAGTAAAATTCATACTTTCTTTTAATTTTACTTTATTATCTACATAATAAGACCTATTGAAATCACTAAGTCTTAATGTCCTTCTATGTCTCATTTTTCCTAATATATTAGTAATATCATAATGTCTATATAGACAGAATGTTTTAAATTTAACTATTTGATTATCTTCTTTTTTATTAAAAGTCTTACTTTCATATTTATAATACTTTTTAATAATAAATCTTCTAAAAACTCTTTGTATTAGCATAGCATATACATTTTGATTAACTCTTTCTTTTTTAATAGTTTTACTATCGTCTTCGTTTGCTTCTTCTTCTACCTTTGCCTTAAAATACTCGCCCCAGCACATTTCACGGGCATTCATTCTTAAATGGGTCGCCCACACGCTCCCGAATTTAGGATTTACACAAGCGTCCGCAACTTTAAGTCCTTTTGAATGGTGAGGACATTTAGTAGTCTTAGTAAGGTGATTTCTAATATTTCTTTGTGTGTTTTTAAGGAGAGAAGAGCAACCTTTACACATAATATATTCGTGAGGGATTTCAGCACCATTATCTTTATAAGTAGTAGGATTAGTTGCTCTTACCATTTTATATAAATAATTAGCATAGGGACGGGGTCTTGCTGAATAATCCTTATGTTTTACAACCATAGGACATTCATATAAATCTTTCATAAAAGACCATAATTCAAGCATAGCACCTTCGGGCATATTTTTACATTCGGGTTTATCAAGGATTTCTTGAAAGTTTAATATCTTATTAGATAAGTCCTTAATAAAACCTTTTAGGGCGGAGGGATTATTAGAATACTGCTGGTCTGCTAATGGTTTATATTCAGTCGGCATTTTAGGGTATGAATTAATAATATATATATAAATATTTATTTGTTTTTAAGTATTAATAAAGTCAAAAAAATATTGATTTATTTTATCTGGTTAAAGTTTAACTAAATCTGGTTGAATTATAACTTTTGCTATTCTCAAATTCTCAAACCCCTTCAATATTATTTTTCTATCTATACCACTTTCATATTTTCAATATACATAAAGTTAAAAAACAACCAGATTTAGTTATAATTCACCCACTTAATAATATTATTATTATTATTATTATCAAAATAAAATTAAAGAATTATTATTACCATAAATATTTTAAAGCAAACCACCCAGCAGAATATTTAGGTTTATTATAAGAATGTCTTTTTCTATATGCTGTCCTTCTCTTCTTATCTAATGTATCTTTATGACTATATAATTTAAGAGGTGTCTTATCTTTATATTGCCCGTATCTCTTATCTCCAAATTGTATTGTTTTCTTAGTCCCTCCATATCGCACAACAACTTTATATTTTTTATTACCACTTCCTCTACTCCATTCTAACGGCATTATATTTATAATATATATAATATATTTTTTATCTTATGAATTTATAAATTATATATCCACCAGCAATATAAAATAATATATTTAAGTATCTAAATAATCTAATATTTCTAAACATTAGAGCGTCCCTAAATTCTTTATCATTCTTCGCCCACACTTTTCTTCTTTTATTTTCTATAAAAGCATTAGCGGGAGCAACTCCCTCTTCGTCCTTAATTTGTTTCCATTCTTTATATGTAGGGTTATTTTGTAGCGGAGGCATTTATATTATATATTAGATATTTATTTTATTAAATTATAATTATTATTATAAGATTTAACTTCATTATCAAAATTCTCCTTATCTCTACAATATGCTTTAATATTATCTTTTGCGACCCACCCTTCGTCCCAAGAGAATATATCTTTTGTAATAAAATATCCTTTATCTCTACACTTTTCTAATCTATTCTTACCACCTTGAATATATACTAATTCGTCAAATGTTAAATTATTAGTCCCTTTCATTTCCTTAAATCTTCTATGTGGTGGTGGTCTTGCCCTTTCATATTTAATATTTCTCATTATCCTTTTAGGTCTTTGATTATCTTCTCCCACTCCTTCGTGTGATACATTAACATTAATAGTCCTATCCTTTTTAGTTTCGGGGACATTATCTTCTTTTGTCATATCAGTAGTCTCACCAAACATAGTATCATATCCTACCTTAACTAATGGTCTTACTAAACTATCATAAGTCTTTTGAGCGTTCCACATACCACTAATACCACCCATTACTGCCGTCCCTTTTCTTACTACTCTTTCTACTTCTTCGGGTTCTTTAAGTGCTTGTAATTGTGCTGAGGCAGACCATACTTGATTACCCGCCCTAACTCTATTCATATATGCGATAGTATGCTCTCTATTTACCTTATCTAATTCTTGTTGAAAAATAGCATTAGCGTCTCCTTCTACTCCTTTCGCCATAGTCCTACCAGTAGCACGACTTCTAACACCTCTAACATACGCCCTATTTTGTGCTAATCCTCTCATATCTGCTAATTGATTTTCAGTAATACCTAATCTACCTTGTGTCCTTTGAAATGCTACTACACTTTCCGCTTCTTCTATTTCTTGATTAATATCTGCTCTGTGCTGGGCGACCGATTTCATACCCACATTATCGGCAGACCAATCTATAAAATTAGGTAATCCTTTATAACCTAAATATCCTCCTAACGCAGTATATCCTACTTCTCCCGCTTTATCTAATGTTCTATAAATATAATCGTCGTCATATAAGTATTCTACTTTTGAATTATATTTAGGATTTCTCGGGTCTTTTGCGTGTTTAATAGTATCGTCGGGATAATGTAATTTCTTGCCGTGTGTCTTTTCTAATTGTGTTTTAGTAGGGTCTGTCCCTCTCTTAAATTTAGTTAAGTGTGGTTTTTTATTTGCTAAGGTATGATAATGTTGTGCTTTTGAATTAAGTAATGCTTTTGCTGATTGATAATTATTAATAGTGAATTTATCAAGTTTAGTAATCCTTCCTTTCGGGTCTCTATATCTCGTGCTTTTATCCCAATAAGCAACACTATCAGCACGACCCTTAATCTGCTCTAATTCCTCCGCATATCGTTTATACCATATAGCGTTTTGTTGTGCTGATACTTGTCCTTCTTGATTTTCTGTTTTCATAACTTTCGTATAGAAAGTAGAAAATAGACTATTAATATTAGCGTGATTAGTATAGTTTGACATTTGAAATCTCTTAACACTTTCACTTTCTAAATAAGAATGCTGTCCTACTACTCCTTTTTGAGTAGGTTTATTAGTATATCCTTTCGGGTTTGTTTTACTACCAGTAGGGAAATTAGGGTCGGGAGCGTCGCTTGTCCCGTGGTCTTTCTTTTTAATAGGTCTCCCCCCAGTATCTACTGGATTTCTTTTTGATTTTTGTTGAATAGAAGTAATAGTATCGTCAAGAAAAAACATTTCCTTAGCATACTGGTCTTTTGTATGATTATATATTTTATATTTAGTATGAAGAATAGAATAATAATGATTAGTATCGTCTGTGCTTTTAAGTAGAAAGAAAGGGTCTGTCCCAAATGCTTTTGCTTGTTTATCTATTGCTGTTTGTTTTCTTGTTAGAGAAACATATTCAGCAGAAAGGGTTTGAATTTCTTTTTTAGAAGGGTGAGGTTTTTTATAGATTTGTGTTGCTAATCTATTGATATACATTAATTTATTATATTGACTTGTTTGAGCGGTAATACTACTATTTAATATACCACTATAATCTTGAAATAATGTTTTATGTCCTTTTTGAGCGTGGGATTTTGCTAATAAGGTTTGTTGTTTCATTTTATTTAATTCTGCTTCTGTTTTCTGTGCTGGTTTAAGATTATGACTTAAAGTATTAGTAGTGGGGGCAGTTGCCTTAGGATTATGTAAATAGCGGTCGCTATGGTTTTGTGCTAAACCCCTTATAGTATTTCTACCTTGTGTGCGTGTATGGTGATTAACACCCGACCTAATAACTGGGTCTCCCTTTCTCCCGTGGGTAGTATAAGAAATATTAGGCATTTTATTATTAACAAATAAAAAAAAATGATAGATTTTTTATATTATATATATATTATAAAAAACTATGCCGAGATTAATTAAAAGATTATTACCACCAAACAGAAATCCCTTGATAGGTGTCCCCGATAGTGTTTTAAGTGTTGTAGAATATGCTACATTAGGATTTGTATTAACAAGGAGAGGATTAAGTGCCGAGCATAAATTAATGACGACACTTGTTTTAGGTATAGTATATGAAACATATATATTAAATGATTATGGAGACTTCGGGCAGAAACAAGGCGGAGATTTAGATATGAATTTAACTCAAAGGTCTTCTTAGGGTCTTCTCATAGGGACGGGAGGTGCTACACGGGGACTATTATTTTTCTTTTGATTTTCTATATCCATTTCTATCGCTTTTTCGTCCCTTACACAATTCATTAATCCCCAACATAAATTAATATTTTTACATTTAGATTTTTGTATAACCATACAAAGACCTCCTAATGAGGACATTATAGCAGTTATGAAAATTGCTAATTCTGTTATTTTAAAATTCTCCATAAAAAAAATATATAATATATATTATAAATAAAAATGCCTATTTTAAATATTGTCCTTCAAGGTGATTTAACGAAACAGAAAGTTAAACTTGATAGAAGATATAACTTTAAGTTTTTAAAGTTATTACATATATATCATAATATTAACTCAAAGTTATTCTCTAAAACAGCATATAGAGATAATGGATTAGTAGATAGTAATATTCAAGACCACCAACGCCTAATCTTTTGTAAAATGAATATCTTAAATGCTGATAATTGTGATACATATATTATTGACCCCGATTTAAGTGCGGGAGACCAAAATAACATTACTGATAGTCAAATATGTTTCGGTCTAACAAAACACAATACCGACGCAAATTCAGTTTTTAAAGATTTATATAAGGTTTTAATATCGGGAATACCTAAACAAATAGACCAACAATTAGAATTTAAACTATCCACCATAAATAGTAAAGGAGTGTTAGTAGCGTTAGAGAGTGCCGATTTCGTAGCATTAGGAACGAAAGAATGCTCCCAATTAGTAATGACATTTGAATATGAAGAGTAAATAAATAAAATTTAGAAAATAAATATATTATATTATATTATAAAAAATAAAATGGTAAAAGCAAGACAATTATATCCTAATGATAGTGGCGACCACTATGGAGAACAATACCCTTTTGATAGTCTTGAAGAAGAATGGGAGAGAGCGAAAATGGATAATACTTCAAGTATAGAAGTCCCTAAACATATTAAGATTAATCACCAAAAAGATATTACAAAACAGAAAGGAGATACAATAGCAAGTGAAGTAAATTCGGGACAAACAGAACCTATTCAAGAAGCACAAGCAAGTAAAGAAGAAAATAAAGAATATAGTGAAATATTAGAGAACCTTAAAGAAGAAGATATTTCACACGATACTTCTACGGGACAAAAGATATATTCTACATTAGAAGCGGGTGTTAAATCAGTAGGAGAAAGTGGTGGTGCTATTATTAAACAAGCAAGTAAATCAGTAGCAGAAGGAATTAGTGAAGGAATTCAATTAGACGAAAAGTATAAGGATACTAAAAGAATAGTAGAAGATAGAACAGAAGAATTAATCCATAGAGGAGAAGCACAAGTAGATAAGATACAAGCAACAATAGACCAACAAGGAGAAAAACTTAATGAAACTATTAAGAATATCGCATATTTAAGTGTGGGTGTTGTCTTTGCTTTTCTATTATTAAAAAAATAAAAAAAAATGTTTAAAATAATAATATAAATTATATTATAAAAATATAATATGTCAAGTGCCGAAATTCAACTTAGAGCAAATGAAAACTCCGCCCTATTCAATTCTATTAAGGCAAGGTCTTCTGCCGTAGGTGGAAGAGGTTGCGATTTCTTATACAATAAGGAGCAAAATTCTTGTGCCTTCGCAAAACAGAAGGTAGAGGTTTCACCCCATAATAATCCTAATTATTCTGTGAATGTTAAGTATCAACTCCCCAATTTCGGTTTTCTTAACAAAATGTATCTTAAAACTGAATTCGGGTCGGCAACTAACACCGCCTCCGCAACTAATTTAGTAGGTCTTATTAAACACGCTGGAATACCATTTAAGAGTGCGAGACTAATCTATCAAGGAAGCGAAATTGCCCGTATTAGTGATAGATATATATTTGCTCGTCTTTATAGTGAAACCTCGGGTAGTAGAGTAGATTATTTAGATAAAATGTTAGGCGGAGATTACGACCAAAATCATACCGCGAGTGGAAGTGGTAATGGAAGCACAAGTGCCGATAGAGATAGTGCCGAAGCAGAAGAACGCACTAAGGGAGGGTCAGCACCCAACGACGGAAAACAATATTTCTATTGCCCTCTACCTTTCTTTTTTGAAGAAACTCTAAGTCGTAATATTGATTTAGGAGCATTAGCAAGTGAATTATATCTTGAAGTTGAAATGAGAAGTCAAGCAGAACTACATTCAGTAATTACTACTGCTGGTAAAGGTTGCCCTATTGCCGACCAGTCTCTAATCTGTTTCTTAAATGTCCTACACGCTGACGAAGAACGCAGTTTTAGAGCAGTATCATATCGCCCCGCGGGAACTCCCTTAACACAGATAGGTCTTAATACTACGACACACCAAGAAAGCAACCTCGCATACGCCTCCACCCACTCAATTAAGTTAAATATGTTTTCGGGACAAGTCCAGCGTCTCTATGTATATGCTACTCTATATGCTGACGAAAACTCTGCTACTGCGAGAAAACGCACTATCCCTATTGCCCTTAAAACTATTAAACTTAAATCTACTGGTAGTGATATTTATAAAATGGAAGCACTATCAACCGATAATGAGAAATATTTAGAATGGTATAATACTAATAACCCTAACCTCCCACCCATTCAGCAAGGAGTAGGGTCTCGTCCTAAAACTACCCCAGTAGAAAATATCTATTGTATTAACTTTAAGCACGGGTGGAACAATAGAGGAAGTGCTGACGGGTCTCTTGCCTTTAATGGTCTATCTATCCCCGAACTTGAAGTAGCAGTAGAGACGAGTGCTGGTGGTGATATGTCGGGCAACTCTGCCGTATCGGGAAATTTCAACCTCCATATTGTCAGCGAACAACTCGCACTAATTTCTTATATTACAAATGCTAATGGAAGCACACATTTAAGAACTCTTACAGAATAAATAAAAAATCTTTAATATTTTTTTCTAACTTAATAATATAAAAAATGATTATTAATTTACTTTGTAATATTGCTAATAGTAGTAGTGGGACATTCTCATTTACATTACCCGAAAGTTATTTAATTGAAAGTGCGAGATTAATAGCAGTTAATTCGTGGATTAATAAGACTGGATTTACTGACGACAACGCACAACCATTATACGCAGAATTCTCTGGTATTGAAAACTTTAAGTCTTTTGTATTATGCGACGACGAAGTTAAAAAGAATACTATCTGTTTAGGAGTTTGTGGTGGCGATACTGGTGAAACACATTCTTATAATTGTATGATTGTTGATAGACCTTCAACTATAAGCACCGCTATAACAATTAAATTCTACGAGCAAGTAGATAATAATAATGCTTTATCATTATTAGCACATAATTCAATCTTAGACGGAAATGATAAGGGATTAAATATTGTTATTGAATTAGATTTAATAGACGGCAATATAGGGACAGCGAACGATTAATAAAATATTATTAAATATTATAATGAATGAATGTGAATGGAAAATTAGATATTCAAAAGCAATAAAACCTATTCAATATGGAAAGATTAAAACATATAAGAATGTATGCTTAAAAGTGGGTAGTATGTTATTCTTAAAATGGGATAAGGATTTTAGTATTTTGAATACTAAATTAACAGAAAAATTAATAATATCATTAAATCTTTTTATGATAAATAAAGATAAAGAATTATCAATACCAAGTATTAATTATATTAAGAAACAAGGATATTTTAAGAGATTAAAAGAAAATGATAAACAAAATGGATATACATATTCTTATAAGAAAAGACCATATACAAAATATATAGGATATAAAAAAAGAGAATTAATAGATAAAATATTTAGTTTAGAAAACTGGTTGTGGAGGTCGCAATTAAAAGTAAGAGAATTAGAAGAAAAATATGAAAATAAACCTCTTAATTTAGTAGTATTTGAATAGTTAAAGTTTAACGAATTCTGGTTGTTTTTTAATTATATGAATATTAAAATATCAATACCATTCTAATATAAATATTTAATATACAATACTATCAATTATTAAATATAATGAATGTTATAAATCAACTACTTTTTGTTATAGTTTAACATATAATAAAATTGTTATATTATTCTTTTTTACTATATAAAAATAAAATAATAATATTATATAGATTATTATGCCTTCTGTTGCTACTCAAACTGACGATATGTCTAATGTTTTAAGTAAATTAGTATATGAATTAACAGAGCAAGACGATACTATTATTTCTCTTAAAAAAAAATTAGCGTGTATGACGAGGAGAAGCAAAAGTGCTAATAATGATTTAGATATTATTAAAAGTGCTATTAAAACCCTTTGTGATAATGATATAGATTTTAGGTCTTCTCTCTATTAGATAATTCTATTATTGTATTTTCTTTAAACCATTCTTCTCCCACTATATTATATAATTTAACTAAGTTATGAATTGTTAATATTACAAATTTATTATCTCTAATAAAATATAATAAATCATATTCTCTCCAAATCCAAAACGGGTAAATCGGTTTCAAAATATTCTCCGTGAAAAACCTTTCATTTATTCTCTTCTCTCCCTCGGTTAATGACATTATGATATATTAAATTATATTTTTTTTTTAATTGTTTTCACGGAGTTTTTCAAGTGCGGTCGTCCTTGAATTTAAACTCAAAAAAATTTGTATTTTAATTCTGCTGATTTTTATTATCAAAAGAAACAGAATATATAAGTCATTAAAAAGTCCCCGTGAAATTCTTGAATTCGTGCGAAAACTGACGGATAAGAAACTCCGTGAAATATGCCGAGCAAGAAGCAACGGGCAAAGGCGAAGAAGCAGAAGAAAGTCCCCCAGCAGAAAGTCCCCCGCACCACCACCGCGGAGCAACACCTCTTCGGCGGTGGCGATATTAAACTCTATTTCTATAAAGGGACACCAGTTTCTCTTGACCTCTCCCACCCCGATAATCATATTAAAACTCACGACAAATTTCACGACTGGATTATGGCGAACTGGATTGAGAGCGATAGGGATTTATATATTAGGCAGTTAGAACACTATGAGAAGAAGATTAGGGACAATTCTAAGGACGGGGTCTATGACGCGGGAAACCCGCCACTCACCTTTCAAGAGTGCGTGGTCTATTGTGGGAATGTTATATGGTTAGTGGAGAAGGGACACCTCCCTAATAATAATCTTTATGGATATTTAGAAATGAGAGGGTCTAAGGGAGGACTGAGTTTTCACGGACTTTAAATAATTAGTTAGTCTCCCAGCACACATTTAGAATTAGTCCCCCTCCCTTAGTTTTTTTTGCTCTCCAAGTGCGGTCGTCCGCAAATTTAAACTAAAAAAAATTTGTATTTTTATTTTGCTGATTTTATATCAAAGAAACAAATACAATCACTACTCAAAAAACCCTCAAAACTCTCAAAACCAGTCCCCCTAAACTCTCAAAACCCTCAAACCCCTCCGTGAAATATGTCTCTCGCCACCACCTCCGCAATCCTCCACCGCCTCGCCACTCGCGGTCTCCGTGAAGAAATCAAGACTATCCGCACGGAGATAGAGTGCGACGGCACCGCTGAATTCTACCACGGACGCGGGGACGAGGAGAAGGCACTCCGCAAGAATTACGGGAGGACTTTTATGTTGCTTGACGACGAATTCGTCTTTGACTGCGACGGGGAGACCTATGAAAACCCCGCCACCTATCTCCGCAACGCCCGAGACCGCCTCGCCACCAGTCCCCCTATCCTTATGCCGATTGACGACAGCGACAGCGACGAGGAGGACGACGAAATAGTCCCCCTCTCCCCAGTCCTCCCTACCGAAAATGACTTTGTCTGCGAAGAGACTGGTCTCCCAGTCCGCCGTTATGACTGGTGCGGGAAGACCTACTATGTCTCGTGGGAATAAGTCCCCGTGAATTAGTGTGAAAAGAAATAGTTAAATTAGTCCCCGTCCCTTAGTTTTTTTATAATCTCCAAGTGCGGTCATTTGAGAATTTAAACTAAAAAAAATTTGTTTTTTAATTCTGCTGATTTTATATCAAAGAAACAGACAGACACCCAAAGCATAAACTTTAAAACCCCGTGAAATATGCCCCGCGGACGCACCAGCAAGAAGAAGTCCCGCCGTGGTCGTCGCGGTTTTCACGGACGCGTGGAAGCACCCACTCACATTCGGGCGGTGTCCCCGTGTCGTGAGCGGGAGACCGCAAACAACCCGCCCCTCCCCGTTGTTATGGGTGTCCCAGTCGCAGAAGCAAGTCCCCCTCCCGTCCCAGTCGCAGAAGCAAGTCCCCCTCCCGTCCCCCTCTCAAAAGTGAATGATAAATCTAAATGGAAGGAAGCAAAAGAAAATTTCTATCGCTTTAAGGAGAATGTTGAGAGGGAGACAAGGGCGAAAGTTGAAATCACAGAAGATATTAATAGCACTAATAGTCGCCCTCAGTTTAATATGAATGTTTATATTAATAATTCTATTAGACTGACTAAGAAAGAAGACGATTATATTCAACTTCAAGCACAAATCCTTAAAAAATATCAAAAAAAGGACAAAGAATTAGGAGGATTAAATCTAAATAGGCATTTTGAAAGTGTTGAGAAGTTAAATGAATTTGCCGACGAGAAGGAAAAAATATTAAAGGCGATTGCGAGGGAGGACGACACTATGCCTCTTGATATGGGAGGTGCTATGAATATGTTTGAGTGCCTTAAAGAAGCGGGTGCTAAGGTGGAGAGAGGGGGAGGATTTATGGCGACCACTATTGATATGGAAACATTAAGGAAGGCGGGTGTTATTGAGAGGAATAAGATTGCGGAGAAGAAACTTAAAGAAGAAGAGAAGGATATAAAGAAAAGACTTAAAGAAGCGATAGAAACGGAAAGGATTAAGAACGAGTTATTTAATAACTTAGCAAAGAGGCATAAACCGATAGACCACCCTTCTCTCTATAAGGATTGCCCTTGCTGTGCGAGTGTTAGGGACATTAATATCCCCACCCTTATTAAACAAGAAGAAGAAATGTGTGAAGAATGCTCCTCCTATGACGACGACTTATAGTTTAACAAATAATAGTTGAATTATTAATATTAATATAATAAATATATCAATATCTTATATATAAAATAATCTTATAGAAATAGAATTAATATAATAATATTATTATATCATAAAACAACCATAAATCGTTAGAGT
>Ga0181404_1000211_pt1 | contig 17776 bp, 14 predicted proteins | sample 27SPOviralmetaG_FD_130133 | JGI IMG/M metagenome (GOLD analysis project Ga0181404, IMG submission 130133) | Marine viral communities from the oligotrophic San Pedro Time Series (SPOT) site, San Pedro Channel, CA, USA - 27 SPOT_SRF_2011-10-25 | ecosystem: Environmental > Aquatic > Marine > Strait... | reverse complement strand
GATAAGGAGCAGCCGTCATCAAGGAAGGGAAGTCTAAGTAAAGAAATCATTAGGATTCAAAAGGCAAATGGTATTACGAAAAATCCTACCCCAGGGAGGTCTCTTGGGGTGAATATTCTAAGACACTCATTTATATCTTATATGTATAGAGTCAAGAAAATAGATACAAATCAGAAAGGTCTTTTGGCTAATTATATGCTTCACTCCACAGAGCAGGCTAAGTCTTATAACTTTTCATTGGAGAACCTGAATCCCGGTAATCCAGCTGAGGGAATAATAAAAAAACGAGGGAATACATACTCATTCGTTTAAGACATATTTTAGGAATATATATATATTATAAAATATGCCGGAATTTGATACACAGAAAAGACTGATGACTGAGCTGAGGCTTTCTATACATTTGATAGAAGACCTTCTGAAGAACCTTACCGTTTTAGGTGTGACACCTGAAAATGTGAAAGAGCAAGAAAGGGTAAAAGAGGTTTTAGCTAGAAAGAAAAAAAAACTTGAAGAGATAAGAAAGGATAGAAGACGAAAAGCTTCACTTAAGTATGCGAGGAATAATAGGGAAAAGATGAATACTAGAGCTAAGCTGTGGTATGCGAATAAGAAGAATAAGGGATAGGATGCTTTAAATACCCATCAGAGCTTTATGAAGTTCCACTTTTTTCATTTTAGAATAACCTTTAATTCCATTCATTTTACATTTTTCTTTTAATTCTTTATTAGTATATCTCCATCTATAATGATATGGGCGCAGACGACCTAATATTATACCGCATTTATCATAAGTCCTTCTCCCTGGATACTTCTGTCTCTCAGACAAAGATTGACATACATCCAAATAATTATTTGGAGTATAAATTGTTTTGTGTAAAGTATCTTTTTTACCAAATAAAACATTAATATGTGTATATTGGAAATCCCAGTATTTAGCTCTAAATTCTGAAATACCAATTTCATTTTTTGTTTCTATGTATAATTTGTTCATTTGTCGTTCAATAAAATCTATCCTTTTTTGCTTATTATTAAACAAATTCGTAATTTCTTCGTTTAGTTTTTGGCTATATATAGAGTGTGTATATTTTTCATCACTTTCCTCAAAACTCTCCAAAGTTCCTTTCATCCATTTCCTAAACTCCTCCTCATCACTATCCATAACCTCATCCTCTTCTTGGTTTATATTTGGTATATACTTATAATTGAACACAGGCAATTCCAGCACAGATTTTAAGGACGACATACCATTACCAGTTTTTGGAACTTCATTTACGTGACCTTCAAATTTTGATTCAACATTTTTGTTTTCAGTACTTAAGCTCATTATATTTTTTTATATATGGAGCAAAGTAATCTCTAGGATTCCGTAATCAATTTTTTTTTTCCGTCAAATACTTATTTAATTAATTTTAATTATTTATTTTTGCTTTAAAAAAACCAAAAAAAAACGAAAAAAGGTGATAATTCTGAACCATTATCGTACACTTAAGTACATTGATATGTTTTACGTAAAAGATAAATTATAATTTCTCATCATTTAGTCAAATCTAGTTATTGACAGAATCGTTATTAATGTGTTTCCACCTGTTAGGTGATGATGGTCTTTCACCACTTCAAGTCTGGAATTTAAAAACATGGTAAGATATTCACAGAACATTTTTTGTTTTTCCATAGCGGACCACAATTCTTTATATTTATGCCAACCTCTGTGAAAAGTAATAGATTGACCAGTATAATCTGCCGTGAACTTGATTGTATTCTCTTTGACGTCATCTTGAATTCCAGCAACAAATATATTTTTAAGTTTTACCTGAATCGTGAGAAACTTTGTTGTGATATTTACCTCAGGTTCTGCGCCACAACATTCTCCTTGACAAGAACATTTAGAATATACAAGTTTTGGGATAATCATACACACATCATATAGACTCTCATCACATCTATACTGTGCTTGAAGTAATTCAGCAATTTCCTTATACTCATTGTCTGTAAGTTTTTCTTTGATTTCGTCCAACTTGTTCATAATTTGGTGTGACATGGTACTTAAGCTCATTATATCTTTTAATATTAATAAAATATATTATTATTATTTTAATAATCAATTTATTTTTTATTTTTGACCGCTTTGGTGGTGTGGTAGGCCTATATACCTACGCCCACAGATTGAATTTAAATTGATTTGTAAAATATTAATTATTTATTTTCACATATTAAAATAAAATGAACGAACAGATAAAAATAGCTGAAGAAAATGGTGATTTTTGCGACATTCGCACGTACTGTGATGACCGTAACATACTGAATTATCCTGCTTATCTCAATAAAACCCAAAAGATGAAGGACGGACAACCTGTCTTTTTGTCAAATGGTGAAATCAAAATGGAGAAAAAATTATGTATAAATAAGCAGAACCCGAATAAATTTCCTCGGAAAGGTTATCACATATTCTTAGAAGAAAACGCCGAAGATATTATGAAAAGACGTTGGGACGAGTATAGGAAAAACCCTAAAGCCTACAACATTCTTGTCCGTGACACAAGTAAAGATGGTGTCGTTGACGTAGATTGTGATTTAGAAAAAAACAAAATTGTTGATGGAAAGGAAAACCCAATTCGTGAATTACTGAAGACACAGCCTTTTACGAAATCTTCTTCCAAGAGCTTCGGTTGTCATATTTTTATAGAAGGTGGAATTGATTTGGGCAAAGATAAACAGGGTAAAGTCATTGGTGGTGGAGCGAAAAAGCTCAGGGCTAAATTTGGTATAGACAGTAGTGGACAACGTGGAGTAGAATACCTTTACAACTTTAACTGCTGGTCGCCTCTTAACACAAAAGTGTATTATCCTAAAAGACCTTTAAAAACTAAAAACTTTCATATTAAAAAAGAAATTTTCATGGCTCAAATAGAAAATGACAAGAAGAAAAAATTACCAAAAAATCAACCCAGTCTGACGCAATCTCTTTCAGCTATAACACCTACGGCTAAAAAGAAGAAGAAAAAGACGATTAAGGCAAAACAATCTCAAACACCTGAAGCGGGCGAGAGTAAGAATCCTGAAAACACCAAAGTCTCAAACATAGATTACGAGCTACTTAGGAAAAACCTGATGAACTACTCACCTGAGCACATATCAGATACCCAAAAGGCTGCTGGGATTATTTTGTCTTGTGCCTCATCTCAGGACGAAAAGGTTTATGAGATTGTTCTTGAACTGATGAAAAGACCAAATTCTAATTGGGGAGGTGAAGCGTGGGTTAGGGAAAGATGGGATTCATATAATCATGTGAAACATGCTACATACACTATTGATAAATATCTTACCACTTGGATAAAACCTTTATCCACTACAATGGTCACAAACGAGTCTGCTGGCAAACGCTTCCTTCTTGAACATCAGCATAATTTTGTATTTAACAAAAAATTTAAAAAGAAAAAATATAATATCTGCTATTTTGATGAAAAGACATGTATGTGGGAAGACAGTGAAACTGAAGTGCCCTCCCATATTATAAATCACCTGTCGGACGAAATACAAAATTCATTCATAAAACATAAATTTAATGAAGAATTCTGGAAAGACAAAGATGACAAACAGATAAAAAATTATAAGAAAGAGCTTTTAAAATTTCAAAATGACTCGTTCCTTAATTCAACAGCATCATGGTTAAAACATAAGTTGAAAAAGAATAAAATATTTATTGACTTCAATCAACATGTAGGAACATATCATTTGTTCCAATTTAACAATGGAGCGTTTAACTTAAGAACACAAAAACTTGAAGAACGAAAAAGGGAACACTATGTAACAGAGTGTTTAGATTATGAATACCGAGATGCTGACGAAAGTATCAAGGAGAAAATGAAGTATGTGAAAAAAATTATAAAAATGATTATTCCTGAAAAAAAAGATTATGAGTGTTTTATGCTTTGGAGAGCGTATTGTCTTACTGGATTTAATGAAGGAAAGCTATTCTTGATTCTTAATGGATTCGGCTCTAACAATGGAAAAAGCACAGTTGCTGATTTAAGTAAAATATGTTTTCCCATTTATGTAAAACAGATAGGAGATGATGTTTTTGATAAAGGGTCAGAAGGTAGCAGGAGTTTCAACAAGCATTTTAGCAATTTAGTTGGAACGGCCATTCGCTTTGTTTACCAAGCTGAGGTTGGCGCTTCTAAAGTAGATACAGAACGTTTTAAAAGTTGTCAGGACGTTGGACAGTTTCAGGTTCAACCTTTATACTGTTCAGCCGTTGACTTACGCTCACCAAAACTTGAATGTGGAACAAATGCTTTTGACCCAAAAATTGATGGTAAGGATACAGGGTTTACTAACAGATTTAATATGTATCAGGCGAAAAGCACTTTTGTAAGTTCTGCTGATGATGTCAAAGAAGATAAACATATATATAAGAAAGACACAAATCTAAAAACAAAATTCCAAAAAGATGATGATTACAAACTTGCCTTCTTTCACTTGCTTTTACCCTATTGGAAAAAATTCTTTAATGCTGAGGACAGTGGTAAACTCGTTGAAACAGAAATGTTAAAATGTGGCTGGAAGAAAAATGCTGAGGAAAGTCTAAATAATAATAATGATTGGCATAAATTCTTTAGTGAAATTGTTAAGAAGACATATGATAGAGATGATGTCGTTTGGATTGGTGACCTTTTGAAGAGAGCTCAAATATATTTGGCTCATGAAAGTATAGACAAAAGAATAAAGCAAAAAGACATTAGGGTTCTTTGTCAAAAAGAAGGCATTGAGTATGATAGTGTCAAAGCCATCAACAGAATAGAAGCGAACAAGAAGAACAATGATAACGCACTGAAAGGGTTATTCCGTGGGATACGTATTACAGATGAATTGGTTGAAGATATTAACTATCAATTATAAAAAGTTATTTTGGTACTAAAAAGTTATTTTTAGGTATTTTATATATTTAAAGGCTTGTGACGTTATATGGTAAGGATTTATCTATCTCTTCTATCTAAATATATAAAAATACCAAAATAACCAAAATAACCATAATATATAAAAATAATAATAATTAAGAATTAATAATAAAGTATTTAACACTTACATAATAAATTTGTTCTCAGAGAATAGTTTGGTGAAAATATTGGTTATTTTGGTTATTTTGGTATTTTCACACAATTATAGACCGCCTTTTTACCGTTTCCTTACCATAATAGGTCACGCGCCAATAAAACACCAAAATACCTTTTTTCTAACAAAGAATACCAAAAATAACCAAATAACTATTTTTGTATGAAACTAAAATCTACAGAAATTATATATGGGAAATCCATGGAATGAACATGTAGCAAAATTTCGCCAATCTCACCCGGAGATGAGCTTTAAAGTGGCGCTAAAAGCCGCAAGTGCCACCTACATGAAGAAGGGGAAAAAAGCTAAAGTTATGGACGAAGTAGTAATTAAAGAAGACGATTCCGTCAAATAAAATACCATTTAGGTAAATCATGAATTTATATTTTTTGTCATTTACGAAAAACATAAATATTTAAGATGAGAGCGAAGTAGAGATTTTACCGGAAGCGGAATTAATCGATTCGAGCTGGGGAGACTGAATACAGACTCTTAGACGATGAACAGTAGCTGCTAAAGCGACGTTTTTCGAGGAAGTTATCTCTAAGGTCAGGTCATTAACCTCACGAAAACTGAAAAGTGAGGTGAGGTGTGAATTGTCCTTGGACATGCCGAAGTCTAAACAATAGACATTAGAGGTATGAGCATAAGAGTTGTCCCAGTTAGCTCCGACGCAAAACATACTATTCGCAGAATCAGTATCCTGGTTAAGACAGTATTTGAGCACATCACCATCTAACTCAAAAAGCGTCTGCCCTGAACCCTTCAAGACCACTTTTTCTATTCCAAGATAAACACCTTCTCCAGCAGAAGCAATGCGATTAGCAGTTGTGGCATTCGTGTTTTCAAGAGCAAAGAAGATTTTGCTAGCACAGCGATTTGTTGTAAACGTATGTTTGAAGACTTGGCTAACAGCAGCATTAGCGGCTGTGCTGGGAGTTGTGGATTCTTCAATAAGGTCATATTGAACTCTGACTAAACTCTCCGTATCGGCATAATCCTCGTTTATCATTTTCTGTTCAAGGTCAGAAGGGAGCATTCTGAAAACCTGAATAAGCTCGCAAGTTTTCAATTTTAGATTTACAGCAGCAGCACCATTATCATCACTGTAGGCATTTGCGGCTGAAAGACGAATTCTAACCGTTTGAGGCTCCGTAAATGTTGTCAGATACTGTAATTCCGGAGCATCAAAGCAGCTAAAACATAAAGGGATGTAAGCAACCTGTGAACCACCATTAGCCAATACAGCAGGAGCAGCCTGTAATGCGAGAATCTTCTCCATGTTCTTTTTTACGGAATATGGTTTATTACTCATAATAGCTGCCCGGCCAAATGGGCGCGATGAGCAGATGGTGCGGCCTGCCGTAATTAGGCTTGCCTCCGAAACAATCAAATTCATGATATTAGGATTTACGTAAACAGCTCCTCCACTATCATTTTCAACTTCTATCTTAAGGAAGCAATTTTCAAGCAAACCTTGCTTTAGGATTGGGAAATCGATATTTTGGTTGAATCCAATGGAAGTAGCGTAAGAGGTTACGGCAGTTCTTGAATGAGCTGGAACATGAGCGGAAGCAAGAGTTCCCTTTTGGGCATATGAGTAGGAAAATGGGTTTTTTTTTGAACTAACACTGTCTAAACTACTGACGAGAGCACTGGAACTGTTTGAATTAAGCTGGACATTCGACATTATACATTCTACATAGAAAAAACTTTTACCAATATACTTCTTTTTTATTGTTTTTCCAGTCTTCACTATCACCGCAAAGTTTACAGTTTTTCAATTTTGCTGGAGCTTTAAAATTATAAACATAGTCTAAATAGGATTTCTTGTTTTGCTTAGTTGTATGAACCGCTATAAAATTAAAGTCTGAAGAATTCACGATTGTATCAAAAACTTCATAACTTTCTGCTAAACCTTTTCTACCAGACCTTAAAGCCAAGAATGAATTAACTATATTCTCTCTTTCCCTTCTTGCGGCTAATTTTGTTGTAAAGAGGAAATCAGTATTTAGGCGAATTTGCGGGCTAATTGCTGTGAAGACTTGGCTAATTAATATAATCATCATATTGCTATGTTCGCCTGATGATAAATGTCTTCCTAGAGTGGATAGCTTGTTAAGCAGTGGATTACGCCTCATTTCGCTTTTCATAGTTGTTCCACTCAACATGTCATCAAGTACAATCACGATATTTGAGGAAACTTTGTCTTTCTCTTTCGCACTCTCATTATGTTTCTTCACTCTAACTTGTGTTTCAACCAAATCCTCCAATATTGCTAAATCTTTGAAGCGGTATGGTTTAGGAATACCATCAAAAGCAGCATTTGTCTTTGTGAAAAGAAAAACGCCATCTGTCTTATGTGTCTTTGTATATGTTTCTAAGAAATGAGTTATTAATGTCGTCTTACCGCTTCTTCTACTGGCAATACACAGAATAAAGGCATTTCTTGGAACATCATTAACGTCAAAGTCTTGAACATTCCTAAAAAAGCTTGGATTTAAATTCTGTGAATCATGCGAAACCTGATACTGTGAGTCATGAGATTCTCTAGGTATATCAGCTTTCTTAGTCTTACCTTTTTTGCTTTCAACCTTTTCACCTAATTCCATCTCCATCACGCCGGCGTTCATTTGACTTCTAACAGAATGAGCCTTTTGTGGTTTTTTATACTGTTTCTGAAACCCATCCATTTATACAATATATTTAGAATAAACTATGTGTTTCGTACGAAAAGTACAAGTGAACTGAGTGTAAGTTGGTATTAGCTGTGAAAGGAGTCATGTCGTCTTTCAGTAAAAGACATTCGAATATTTCTGGGATATTATCTGATTCTATAGGAAGCCCTTCACTAAAGTTATGTATTTCCATTCCTGATGTTGAAATAGCTGTCGGTATGCTTAAGAAGCCCCTATGGTCAGAAGAATGAATTTGTGAAGCAGAGGCAAAAGGTAATCTGATATATATCTGATTTCCCGCATAACCATTGGCCTGTTTATTTATGACAACACTCTGAAGCTTTAAATTCTGAGCTTTAAGAGGGTTACATAATCTACATTTAGTAATTCCTTTATCTCCTGGAATCAGCTTTAAAATAAGGGTAGGCATTATATATGATGTTTAGAAGATATTTTCTAAAGTAAGTTTATAAAGAATGTCGGGTGAATCGAAGACAAGCTTGGAAAGTGTAAAACGAAAAAGGGATGATAAAAAGAAAAGTCATAAGAAGGGAACATCAGCAGGAGCAAAAGATAGTAGTGATGAGCAACTTCGGGAGTTTCTAACAAAAACAAAAAATGCCATTACAAGTGGAATGTTTTATGACCCAATTTTGGGGAAAAATGGCAAAGCATTTATTAAAGAAAAAGGAAAATCATACAAAACACATGATAAATTAAAAAGTTTTCTCAATGCTGCTAAAAAAAGATTCGGCCCGGATACTGGAAATGATATAGTAAGTAGTATGGCTGATTTTCAGACAAAGCTAATGACACAGCGAATAAGAAGAAACCAGTATAAGATGATGAGAGATGAATACGTAGCACAGAAAAATCAAGCTGTAGCAGAACCTGAAAAGAAAAAACAAAAGACTAAAGGCCAGTATATTGGAGAAAGTAAAGAATCCGCAGGAGAAAGTAAAATGGATAAAATTAGAAGAGAAAGAGAAGAGAAAATGGACAAGAGAGCTGGTATAGATAAAACACCACCTAAGCCGGAAGCTGAAGATATACAAATGGACCAAGCTCAGAGTTTGGGTAAAAGACGACGAAAAAAAAACTTTAAAGCTATGAACAAAAAGCTGAAGTATGGAATGGAAGTTCCATCAAATGTATATGTTGAAGAAACTAAACATGAAAGTAAAACACCTATTGAAACAAAAGAACAGCAAGTAGCAGGAGCTGGATTTCCAGGAGGTGGTGAATCAAAAATAGGACATACAAAGCTTAAACCGAAAGCACCTGGAGCTGATGAGGGAGCAAATATTGACTTCCAAGTGAATGAAATCTTAAATGAAGCCGAGCATAACGAAAACATGCTGAACATACCTGAAAGCCTAAAACGCAAGCCAGGATATGATGATTCTGGTCCAGTAAAGAAAAAAGCCAGATTTGGTCCGCAAGACAAAAATCCTGTTTTACCTAAAAGGAATTTTGACCCAGGACCTGATTTCCCATTTCCTCCACCTAACGACAATTATCAAATTCCTAGACCAGCACCACCAGGAGCACCACCTGTTGTGCCACCAGCAGCACAACCCGCAGGACCACAACCAGCAGCACAACCTGGAGCACCACCTCCTGCTGGACCTCCTGCTGGACCTCCTGGTGGTCCTCCTGGTGGTCCACCTGATGGTCAACCTCCTGAAGACCCACAATTACTTGAAGTCACGAAAGGTGTTATGGGAGCAGGAAGTGGTGGAAGAGGTCATTTCGCTGGAAGTCAATTTACCACTTTAGCATCTCAGAGGCTTTCAAGTGAAAGAAACAGAATGAAGCATTCAGCTAAAAGACTTCTTATGGAGATAAGAGCATTTAAGCAATTATATAGAGATGAGATAAAAACAGTTTATTTCAGAAAACTTATCAAAATGTGTGCTGGCTATACTGAGAAAACACCTGCGATACAACTTAGGAAAACTCACAGAGAAATGGAAGAAGAAGTAATTAGCTTTTACCAAAAAGCATCAGGACTGAGATTAGGTGTTATTATAGACCCAGGTGCTATTGGCATAAATGTGGGACAGCTCCAAGGTATCCTTCAGCCACATGCTGGTTTTGCTGGTGGTGGTGAGGTAGTCAGGGAACTCGCGAATGCTGCTGAGGCTGGAACTGTTCCAGACCCAGTAAAAAAGGTAACGAATATTCATTATACACACGGGGGATATGCTGTAGCTACAAAGCAAGTTTCCCCAGAAGGTCAAAATATTAATAGTAATATAAATATGAAAGAGAGAATTCAACTGTTAAGAGGGAGAACAGCTAGAATGAAAATCCCTCAAGAACCTAAAAGACGCTATATGTATCAGGATAGAAGAAGACCATTTATACCTAAGAACATTAAAATTAAGAGTGTTAAACATTAAAGTAGTATTCATCCTCATAATGAAAATGGTCAAATAGCGGGTCAGCGTCATAGTTTCCTGAATTATAGATTTCCAACATCATAAAACAATTATGTTTATGGGCAAATGCTTCAAAACAATTCTCGCAAAGCGAGAAAGGGTCTATATTTCCAATTCTATATATTTTTTCAACATCTATACCGCTAAAATGACAATTATTATATAATTCATTGTATGTTTTGATATTCTCGCAATTTGGATTTAGACACCTTTTCGCTGGTCTTGTATCACATAAATAATAATTATACTTAACATAACATGGAGTCATATTTCTATTTTTAATATGTCCATTCAGTTGGGTCATATATGGGTATATTGGTCTAGCAAAACTTATAATATGACGAATTACTTCCATAGGCAAATTGTGGTAGAGATTTGTATCCATTTTAATATTTATTTTTTATAATTAATAAAATAAATAATAATATATTTCATAATCAATTTTTTTTTTATTCAAATACTTAAAAAATAGCAACTATAAATACACAAAATCTTGTTTAGAATTTAGACATTTAGACATTTAGACAACTCATAATGTCTAAATGTCTAAATGTCTAAATGTCTAAAGCATTAATTATATTATTTTTATATTGTATAATGGACTATGGTGGAGACGAAATAGAAGACGCATTTAATGATATTTGGCCTGAACATAGTTCAGCTACAACAGATACCAAGATAAATGAGCCTGTGGAGGAATACGATTTTGAGCTTCAAGAGAGAGTTCAGGATTATGTAGATAAGCAGGGAGAGGCGTTTGATTATGATTTAACTAAACCAGAAAATGATATACTTGGTGGTGAATCTAAAGAACCAGTAAATCTTATGGACCGTGAATTAGGTGTTTCAGACGATATACAAGAAATGTTTGAAAACTTAAATGCTGATTTAGACAAGGCTATCACAAATCCTGAAGCCACATTGGAGGCAGCAAAACCTAAATTAAAACCAGACGAAATTGAAATTTCGTGGCCTAAAGAAGAATTTGACGTTGAAGAGTGGTCTCAGGCTTTAGAAACTGCTGAAATGAATGCTGAAGAAGCCGAAGAAGTCTCGCAAATGGTTCAATTACAATCTACATTAATGGAAGAACATAGTGCTTTAATGGAGTTGAATACTGAGACATATACACGTTTAATTGGCGATGGGAATATAAATATAACTTCAGAATTCGTAAATGAAATGTTTGGTGATATGAGTGCTGATGTCGCTGGGGAAGTCGGAGCTGAAATCGCTGCTGAGGCGGCAGGAGAAACAGCAGCAGCCACAACCATGGAAACTATTGGTCTTATCGCAAGTAGGGCAGCAGCTGTTTTAGGTCCAATTGCGGCAGCAGCTGGAGTCGTAATGGCTGTAAGAGATATTGTGGTTGAGTCTGAAAGGATACAAAAAATGGAAAAGACATATGATATATTTGGAGATATATCAACTCAATCAGGTAAAAGTGCTGACATTGCCATGAGTCTTTTTAATCAAAACATAAAAAAGCAAAAAATGTTTGTTCAGCAATACTACAAGTATGTAAGAAACTCACAAGACCCAAAAGGGTTATCTCAGAATGGTCCAGGAAGGTGGTTTAATGAGTATGAATATAAAAGTGATTTTGGAAAAATTAGTTCAGATGAGGCCAAATATAAAATTGCTTATTATCTAACACATGTATATGGCCTTCCTGGAACAACTGAGCAATATCACAATATGCTGGATGAAGACAATTTTTGGGGGAAGATGATGGGTAAGGACACACAAATTGGCGGTGTTTTGGACCACAAGACAACTGAACTATTGTATGGCGATAAGCTACAAAGCATGTATGAGGGAATGGATAAAGCATATAAATTCAATAAATATATGGAATCACTACATAAGGACCAATTTTCACAGGGACAAGATGTGACAAAAGCAGCAGCAGTTATGCTTTCAACCAGAGACACAGACATGTTAAACCATTTTCAGGAACAGGCAATGATGGATAAAGGATATGAACAGGCTTTAGATACATATGTCAAAACATTCAATGCGAAGAGAATAGATAAAGGTTTAGAACCTATAGATAAGTATAATCTTGAATATGCCTACACTCCTCCAAATCAGGTCTCTGCTTTTTTTCCTTCTTATCAACCGAAAGTGCGCTTTTGGGCAATATATTATAAGATGAATAAAACCCGTTTCATGGCACGTGATATGAAGGAAATCATGGAGAAAAAACTTGAATTCATTAAACGTGGTCGCACAAAAATTGAGCCAAAACCTGAAACAGCAGAAGAGCGCAGAATTCGTCGAGCTAATAATAGGTTAATGACACAAATAGTGTCACATGAAAGTGAGGTTGGTTATAACCAAAAGATGTATATTGATGAAAACCGAATTGTGCGAAAAGGCAAAGTATATAATGACACTGTAATTGAAGACATACACGCTCGGTTGCGAGAGGAAGAAGCAGCGGAGAGAAATAAAACTTTTCAAGAAAAAGATGTGGAGGTTTCTTTAAAGAGAGGCTTTCAACGAAAACCGAGGAAGCGCAGACGAGTTATTGACGAGAAAGCCACTTCAGAAGAAAAAGCTTCAAACCCAAAACGAGTCACAAATAGGCGACCACCAAAAGATACATATAATGAAAAAGATACTTCCAAAAAAAAAAATATATCTCCCAAACATATAAAAAAAAGACGGCCACCAAAATCATCATATAGGGAATCAGATTTTACGGGAGGTAGTAGTGAAAATCTAAATCTACAACCACAGAAGATACACCATTTTGAGGAAGTAACACCATTTTCGTTAGAGATAGCAAACCATTTAGCATACTTATGTGATAAGGCTTATGAAGCGGAAAATGTTCCCGCTCAAGAAAATGATGAAATGCGAGAAAGAAGACTTCGCGAAAACGAAGATGGATATGATGAGGTTGAGTTTCTTGGAAGTGAATCTTCTTTTGCGTCTACACAAGGGAGAATGTATTGGAAAGAAGCAGATAGAGCAATAACTATTGTTTACAGGGGAACTGACTTTGGTATGGAAATAGATAAATTCTTAAGTGATGCTTTTATTGATGCGCGAATTAATATGAATACGTATTTAGGAATGGAAGTCCATAGCGGATTTTTGGCGTATTTCCAAAACTCATTAAATCAAGTGACACAGTTTATAGATAAACACTATGATGAAGATGTTGTTATATATACCTGTGGCCATTCTCTTGGAAGTATTCCATCAATCCTGTTAGCTGCTCATCTTAACCTTACAAAAGAAAGAACCTGTTGTATCAATTACAATTTCGGTTCGCCAAGAGGATTTTCTAAATCTAGTCTTTCAAAAGTGAAAGCTTTAGTTCCTGTTTGCTACAGAATAGCTGATATCAATGATATGGTAGCATCACTACCACCGGAATTTATGAATTTCTTGGCTGACTACTATCATGTAGGGGACTGTTATGCCATAAAAAGTAAAAAAAATGAAAACATAGCAACTATTACTTACGTAAGGAATATGGAGACAGCGAATAATCTTTTTTCGCTTCAAGCTCCAAATCTTTTTTTCCACAAAATGTCACATTATATTCAATCGTTAGCATATTTAATGGAACATCACAGAGTCGTAGGGGGGTCCCTTAGGCATGAAGACGATTTCATCAAAGAGTCAAAAGCAACACTGAATAGTGACTATAAGGCTAAGGGGAAAGTGCTTATCACCCATAATGATTATGCTTACAAACAAGTAGGTAGAAAATATAAAGGTAGAAATGTTTATCATCAAATAGGCAGTGAGCATTTAGAGTTTTTGCCTCATTACCATAAAGACAGAGGATTATCTTTAACACCAATACCTACAACTATGAAAGACGCAATAGTTGGAGTTACCTTTTTTGACCCAAAAGCTTTTGATTCAAAAGGAGAGGTAAAGGGATTTATTTTATATTAGGTATATGTATATGAAGGATAAGATAAAATTCCCTATCATTAAGACAGATGATATTATAGCAAAATCAGGTAATGCTGGTAAACTTGGAGTCAGAATGGATACTAACTTAAGGGTAAAAATGCCAAACATAGTTGGGCAGGGAGATTTTCCAAAATCGTTTTCGTTGAAATCTAAAACAAAACAAAAGAAGGGAACAGGGTCTTTGCTTAGTCGCAGTAAGTATGAGCAGACAAAATTTAAGGAACAGCAAATTGATGTCGCTGGATTTGAAGCAGGAAAAGTTGATAACTATAACTTTAGAGGAAAAGGAGCACTTCGGTATAATCCGTTTGCCAATGCTGCTGGTGATATCTCTCAAACAGGTGGACACAATAGAGGAGGAGATGAGGATTTCAAGAATCGCAAGGATAAAGATGTTATTATAAATCCAAGGTTTAAACTTGGGAAGAAAAACAGGAAAAGTCATTTACCTCAAACTATCAGACAACCAAATCCTTTTCCAAACGTCTTACAGCCAGATAAGCACTTGAGAAAGCCAGGTGGATTTATCATAAAGAGTAGAAGGAGCGAACCATATCTTAATTAATATATATTTTATATCTGTATAGAATACATACTAATGAGCAGTTTAAGCAATAATAAGTATGCTTTTGTTATCAATAATGATAGTATTTTTATAAACAATAATAATGATGCTCACAACGCACATGTAAAAATTGAAACAAAGGGCAATGTAGATGAAAACGATATTGAGTTTGTAGATTGTCATGTAAAAGTGGTTGATGGACATTTAGCTTGTCACACGATTAAAGACTTATGTGGAAATGATGTTTTGGGAATATCTGAAAACGCATTAGATTTTAAGAATGCCACAATATCAAATTTAAATTTAGGAGTGGGTTCTATAAGTGCCAGCACTGTGGCATCGGCAAATTCTTATGCTTCCATAGACGCTGAATTAGATTCACTTCATTTAAACAAACTCCATGTATCTGGTCATACAAGTAATACGAACCAAATTCTTGTTACATCAAATGGTGGTGATGTGACTTTTTCGGGTGATTGTCATAGAACAGATTTAGCGAAGTTAGCTACAGGAGGTGTTGTTGACACAAACACATCTAAGACAGGTATTACTTCTGCGCAAGCAAGTGCTATCACAGCAAATTCAGCGAAGGTGGGTATCATACCTTCTCAAGCAAACGCTATTACGGTTAACACGGCCAAAGTGTCTTTTCCAGGTTTTGGAAGTTCTGCTTCCACAGTATTAGCTGGAAATACAACAACAATATCTTCCTCACAGTCTTCGCAAATAATTTTAAATACAAGTAATATTCTTTCAAATGATGATGATATTAATGATATTAAATCAAAAACTGACCTTATCACAGTAACATCTTCAGTTAGTTTAGATATTTTAAATACCGATTTAACAGGAGCAAAGGCGGATATAGTTACAAATACATCAAGTATAATTGGAAATGATTCTGATATTACAAATATAAAAGCAAAAACAGATTTTATAAGTGTAACACAAGCAGTTAATTTGGATACAATGGAAAGTGGTATTTCCACAAACAGCACAAATATTAGTTCAAATGATACAGACATTACTGGTATAAAAGCAAAAACTGATTTTATTAGTGTAACACAAGCAGTTAATTTGGATACAATGGAAACTGGAATATCAAATAATGCGTCGGCAAGTAGTAGTAATTTAACTGATATTCAAAATATTCAGGCAAAAACCGACGAAATAACAATTACTCAAGCTGTGAATTTAGATACATTAGAAAGTCAGCATTTTACAAATACAACAAATATTACGAATATAAAGGCAAAAACAGACTATATTCTTGTAAGTCAAGCTGTTAATTTAGATACAATGGAAAGTGGTATTTCCACAAACAGCACAAATATAAGTTTAAATGATACAGACATTACTGGTATTAAAGCAAAAACCAATTTTCTCAGTATTACTCAAGCAGTTAATTTAGATACAATGGAAAGTGATATTACTTCTAATACTGATTCTATTGTAACGGCAAATAGCGAAATCTCAGCTATAGAAACAAAAACAGATAGAATTACTTACCAAAATGATGTTGTTTTAAATGTTGAAACTCACGGCAATTTGACACTTTCTGCTGGTGCTGTTGGAGCTACATCTTATGTAAGTAATAAAAATGGTAATTTGACTTTAAAAGGTGGTTACGACGGAAGTAATGATAGTGGGAAAATCTCACTTTTCACCAATAATAGCGAAAGAATGACTATCTTAGATAGTGGTTTTGTTGGTATTGGCGAAACTACTCCAACTGTCCCCTTACATGTAAAAAGTAATAATAATGAACCAATAGCTATTTTCGAAGGAGCAAGTGATACTCTTGTTTTAGTTAAATCGAATAGTTCAAATCAATATGATGAGGTCGGTTTTCTTATACAAGGAAATAGTAATGTAGAGCAATATTGGTTTATAGGCACAGATGATAATACAGGTGAGTTATGTTTTGCGACAAGTGGTGATTTTGGTATAAGTCCCGGGGAGACAAAAATGGCTTTAACTACCGCAGGTAATTTAGGTATTGGAATTCGTAGTCCTTCTTATCCTTTACACATTGAAACACACACTCTCCTATCAAGCACTGCTATGAATTTCTTTGGAGAAGGTGTCTCTTCCTCCAAAACAACTTGGTCTCATAGTTCAAGTAAAAACGTCAATATTGGTCTTTGGGCAGATGAAACTATTAGAGCTTATAGATATATAACTACAAGTGATAGGCGTATAAAAAAAGATATTGTTGAAATAAATGATACACAAGCATTGGATATTTTAAGAGATGTATCTTGTTGTTCGTATAAATATATAGATAAGGTAGGCAAAGGAAGTGGAACTCAAATTGGATTTATCGCCCAGCAAGTAAATGAAGTGCTGCCTGATGCCGTATCAATACATACTGATTTTATACCTGATGTATATAAAGTATTAACAGATGCTGTTTGGAATGAAACTAAAATGTCTTCAAATTGCCTACAAGATTGTAGCGGAGTAAAATACCGATTTATTGTAAGTAATGATTTAAGCAAAAATGAAGTTATAGAAATAGAGGGTAATGATGATAATACATTTAGCTTTGGAAAAAAATGGGAAAATGTATTTTGTTATGGGAAAAAAGTAAATGATTTTTATCATTTAGATAAAGCAAAAATTTGGGCTATTAATTTCTCCGCTACACAGGAACTAGATAGAATAGTGAAAAGTCTTACAGAACGTATAAAGGTTTTAGAAGCAAAAATATAATAATTATAATATCTAGAATATGTATATGCCAAGATACGCACGACACGCTGCTTTAACTCATTTCCATGATTACATTCCACCCCACAGTGACCCAAATGACAAAATCTATGTTCATCATAGAAGGCATTGTCACCATACTTACAAAACAACTCAGCCTGATGTTTTAGCTGAAGTCCCAGAACCACATGAAACAGATAAACCTGATATCAATGATAAAACTTAATATTTTGTTTTCATTATATGATGTATTTTATATTTTATGATGTTTTACGGAAATGACCTTCTTGAAGGTTTCTTGATTTCCAGAACTTAAAGCT
>Ga0181404_1000210_pt1 | contig 17777 bp, 27 predicted proteins | sample 27SPOviralmetaG_FD_130133 | JGI IMG/M metagenome (GOLD analysis project Ga0181404, IMG submission 130133) | Marine viral communities from the oligotrophic San Pedro Time Series (SPOT) site, San Pedro Channel, CA, USA - 27 SPOT_SRF_2011-10-25 | ecosystem: Environmental > Aquatic > Marine > Strait... | reverse complement strand
TGAGTCTTTTTCATTAGGCGTTTCACGAGCAGTGACCATCGGCGGAGACATTCCTCTTCATTCGATTCGAAACCAACGTCCCACATTTCTTTCGGATCAGGTTCTGAGTAGTTGCGAAGTTTCACCCGAGATTCCATACCTGGATATTGTTCCAAGAACCTTTTTGTCATGGGAGACATATTGACAGGCTGGCTGTTTAAAAAGTATGCACCCCTGGCGTACGCCGTTGTTGACCTGGTTTTGAGAAAAGTGTGCACCCCCCTCTAAAAGTGTGGGTTTTGAGATATACGTCGTGGCGCACGACTATGGTGTCGTACTCGACGTCGTGTGCACGAATATGTGGTTTTTAGCACGTTTTCTGTACGCTTTCCCGGGGGGTGTACAGCTCGGTGCAAGGTACAAATGACTTAAACACAAAAGACAAAACAGAAATATGTTGCGTAAAATTTTTGACATTCTTACTAAAGTTGAAAAACCTATACTGGGTCGTTGGAATCTAAAATCGTGTAATGAAATTTCAACATCTATTAACTCTGTATACCAAAATAGAGATCACTGTGGAGATACTATATGCAAAACTCCCAAAAAAGCTTTAGAATACGAGATAAAGGATAGGGGCAATAAGTAATCATGTATGAAGTATACACAGATGGTAGTTGTTTAGGAAACCCTGGGCGTGGTGGATGGGGTGCCATATCCAAAGATTTCAAACTGTGTGGGGCTCAACCCAACACGACCAATAATGTAATGGAGATGACCGCTATCATCAAAGCCCTTGAACAGTGTTTGTGGATGGAGAAGAAACATGTCCGTATAATCACTGATAGCAATTATGTGAAAAATGGAATAACGGGGTGGATACACAACTGGAAAAAAAATGGGTGGAAGACGGCCAATGGTGCAGATGTGAAAAACAAGGAGTTGTGGGTGAAGATGGATAATTTGAGACAGGAACTCTTAATGATCGAGTGGAAATGGGTGAAAGCCCATAATGGAAATCCCCAGAACGAAGCTGTCGATAAACTAGCTCGGGAGTGTGCGAAAAATTTGTCTCAGTAAGATAGGTCCCATGAGTGTTCAAAAACAAGACGAACACTGTGAGTGGTGCGAAAAACAAGAAAAGTTGCTTATAAAATGGGCAGAGAAAGCTGCCGGCTATAGATGGTTGCATAATCATGCGCGCCTATTTTACAAGAAACAGAATGATTGGTTAGCATATCCAAGTATTATCATTGCGAGCATCACTGGTGTTGGTGGCTTTGCGGTTCTAAATCCCAGTGGAAACGAAGGCGCTTCTTCGAATACCAGAGATAACATAATGATAATCCAATATTTCTTCGCGTTTCTAAATGTGCTCGGTGGTATTCTCAGTTCGATAAGTAAGTTTAGTCAAAGTCTTCCTCTTTCCGAGGCACATTCGGCTATGTGTGTCCAGTGGTCGAAATTTTACAGGAGTATCGATATGGAGCTGTCTTTGGATGTTAAACATCGTGGTGATGTTGTAGAATTTATCATGAAGTCACGTGAGGATTATGATAAACTTCTCGACGACTCCCCGGACATACCAGCTATATCCATTCAGGCTTTCTTAGTTCAGTTTCCGGATAAGGAAAATAAACCCGATGTCTGTAATGGTTTGAGTATCGTCGTCAGTGATGACGCGGCTTCTATATCAGGATCTAAACTTGCCGTGTCTAGATGGTTAGGTGCATTCCAGAGTGTCACGTCAAATCGACGGAGAAGTAGAGATGCAGAAATCGATGAATTACAGAGAGTGGAGTCGGTATAAATTTTCTCAGTATATTACAAATGTCTATGAAAATTGTCGCCTTCTTAGTCACGACTATCATATACGGCGTTATCTATATGATACTTGACAAAACTGACAAAAACGCATTTGGGTTCTCCAGTTGGATAGATCCTTTTTACTTTAGCTTTACTACCATGTCCACTGTGGGCTATGGTGATTATGGACCTGGCACCGATTTAGCGAAGATGGCTGTGATGTCTCACCAGTTTATTCTGATTGCTGAAATACTGTCCCTGTTTTTTGACAAGCCCACGAAGCCTAAAGTTCCGAGGGTCCCTATGATTCCTCAGATGACGATGCCAAGGAAGATGGTTTAGTCACGTAGAATGAGTCTCCAATTTGTTCGTATATACCATCTAGCACACCCAAGTGCAGACCTCTATTAATGGCCGGGATGCAATCATAATAGTCGTTTTTTGACAGGAAGTTATGGATATATTCACGTGTCGGATTTTCGTTGTTCTGAACCGCGTGCTTACAAGCCTTTTCAATCAGTTCCCACGGGGGTCTTACAGTTGTAGTCGTGCGAGCCATGTCCATGTCACGCACCAAATCTTTAATGTGGCTTAAAGTTTACACCTGTAAGTTTTACGTGGGTGAGTCCCACCGTTATACAATGGGTTAGTAACATAACCGATTTGCACCGTTCTTATAGCTCAGTTGGTTAGAGCGTGGTGCTTATAACGCCAAGGTCACGGGTTCGAGCCCCGTTAGGAACAGCTTTTAGAATGATTGTCCTCATTGTAAAAGTTGTATTTCACATACCTAAGTCGATGTTTACATTAAGATAAAACAACTTATTTTCAAACGACAAATATGATCGCTCAAATTACCGCTACAACCGAGGACCTTCGATCCATTGATTACACCGATGCCAAGGTGACAAATCTGTATATGGTCAATATTGACGATTGCGACGTCGCTATTAATGAACCTGTGACGTTCAAAGATCTTCGCAAGAACATTCTACAGACTGTCTACACACCCGATCTTCTCAAGGGTGGCTTTGGGATATCTGAAACACCAAAGGATAAGCATTGGCATGAGACTGAGTTTGTCGGTGTTGTTGATGGAACCGAACCGGAAGAAGTTGAAAAATACGATGGTGTCTGTATGAAACTCTTCATGTATGACAAGAATGCAAATAGTATTATGGGTGATGTGTTTAAAGCACTGTCTATGAACCATCTTTACTCATGCAGCATCAACATTAAGCTCAAAGATGGTCGGAATTTGACCATCAACGATAAGTTTCCTAACACCCAGAGAACTTGTGGATGGAAACCCGAATATGTTGACTTTGCGAGGAAGTTTGTCATGGTTTAGTACCCCCACTTAACGTCTTGCACGGTAGCGTTTTTGTATTGTCTTGAAATGAAATTTTCTTGTCCATGATCCCTATGTCCTATTGTACTATTGTGAGACCTGTCTATTCGCATGTAGTTTCTCATATCCTTGTAGAAGACCCTGGCACCTTCAGCGATGAGGTCCTCGTGTTTCATATCCACGTGGTTATCCATGGGGTAGAAATATTTGACGTATTTCTTCATGTTGGGGACGTGAACTAGGTAACACTTGGTGCTCGATATCCATTTCACCTGTTCGATTTCGGTTTCTTCGTTGTGGTAGGGAAGTCTCGACAGACAGTGAAAGAAGCACATCTCGAAGTCGTCACCCTTTTTGTCAATGACATCTTGAATTTGTTTGTAAAGTTCACTTGATTTCACGATTACGTTATCTTCAAAGATGACTGCATACTTCAAACCCTGATCAAAACACCTGTCATAGAACTCCATGTGCCCCATAAAACAACCTATAGCACCCATGTTGAAATACGTAATGTCAGGTCTCTGAACTTCTGTGTTGTAATGCATCTCCACAGCTTTTTTGAAATACTTTGAGTTGATCTTATCTTCGTATTCCCTCGCGGTCTCTACATCTCTCGTGTCGGGGCCGTATATGACTTCAATTGGTATACTCGAATCGTGGTTTTTGAAGAATCGTTCCTGTCTCAGCTTTTCTTTTTTCATCGTCAGGAGAAAACACTTATACTGATATTTTGGGTTCATCCCAACCAAGATGTATAAACTGACGATTATCAAAATAATGAATGATATCATACCTACTTAAACATTAGATTTTAAATGAACATATGAACGATATAATCAATTCTATAGGACTGGTGAGTTCGATTCTCATCACGGTTATGTTTGTTCCTCAAGTTGTGCACGTCCATAAAACCAAAGATACACACGCCATCAACTATGCGTTTTTATGCATAAACATTCTGGCAAGTGTGATGGGTCTAGTGTACTCCATATACTTTTCAGTTATCCCAATGATCGTAGCCAACACATCCGCTGGTCTATTTTCCGTTTCCCTGATAAGTATGAAATACATTAACGAGCTTAAAGGGGAAGCTCCACATGTTGATAGAGAAGTCCCTGCTCCTATAGTGTAGTTGGTCAAACACTGTGGACTTTGAATCCACCACCCGTGGTTCGAATCCACGTGGGAGCTCTCCCCCCCCTCTTAGCTCAGTTGGTAGAGCAGTGGACTGTAGTTCCATTTGTCATTCGTTCGATTCGGATAGAGGGGACCCTTCTCCCATAGCTCAGTTGGTTAGAGCGTGCGACTGTTAATCGCGAGGTCACCGGTTCGAACCCGGTTGGGAGAGTTTTTTAGATGGTGTTTTCCACCATGTAAAAAATTTGTTGGTGCATAGTAGCAGAACCGTGCTCATAAAGTTACAATAGGTATGATTAAAATCATTTAAAACTACTGAACCTAACAATAGTAATGTCAACTGTTGTTAAGTTTCTGTTTGCCCCCCTTGTCTCAAAGAGTCGTAAATCTGGCAGGCCTCGCTCTTCACTCCTCGATCACCCACCCCCCCCAGTTGACGTCAATAGTGAGTGGAACTTTGGTCCATACTCTTGGAAAGTTACAGTTGAAGCACTTGACGAAGATGGAAAAGTTGACCGGACGTTCGTCGGGTATAGTCAAAATATGAATATCGCAGACAGGACTGAAGCTGCATGTGATAGACACAAGGGTAAAGGTAACACGTGTGGTGAGCCTCGGATGGCTATGAAAGGGGGTGAATGTGATGAAATAATATTCATGAAGAGGAAAGGATCTGACAAATTGATCCCCGTGTTTTAAATTTACATCTTGCAGCACCTGTATCCCCACCTCACGTAATCTTTTGGGGCGTCTAATCCTTCACTGACTTCGAAATCTAGACGTGTCAAAACTTCGGTCGGGTGACACTTAACTCTTCCCAGCCCTTTCACTGGATCCACAGTTGGGTTTAGAAGTTCTTTGAGTCTGGGGACTGTTTCTATGTTTTCCTTACTTGTCGGGTCGAAGGTTCCATGTTTCATCAAATGACGCAATTCCCTCGGTCCCTCACCTTGTGAAGCCAAAAATGGCACCCATTCTGTGTATTTCATGTCCTTGCATGGACCGAATACCCGTTTCTTCAAACATTTATACTTAAAGTTCATCAATTTCGGATCAAGGTAGTAGTCGGTGGTCATTGGACCGGTTGTATCCGTTACGGTATAGAAATCCTTACCCACGATTGCATTATCCCATACGGGTTCGATCATGGATATTGGGAACTCTCTCGCAGCACCTTCCTCGCCAAACTCTGAGGCTCCTATAGCTTCATAATCACAGTTCATGATTCTATTTTGATTACCGTCAGGTTTCACCCCCTCTCTCTCGAGAGTTTGTTCAGTTGATACAGAGTAATCAGTTTCCCCACTCGCTATTACTCGTTCGTCTGAGTCCCAACCCCATCCTTCGGAACCAGTTAGACACTTGTACAGTTGTTTATAATTGTCATGATAAGACTTAAACTGATGTCTGTAGTTGAGTGTTGTCCCAGTCACTTCATCAGTCTTTGGTTTTATGATGTCACGAGTCATAGACTTTTTCTCACTTTTTAACTGAAATGAATTCAACGCATCATTCCCACAATCAATTTTCAGAGAGTCTGTGTCGAATCGATCTGTCCATACCTTTTCCCTTCGGTCCAACCACTTCATGTTTGTCGGGGACTCTGATATGTTATCATCGGCGTAATAGTTACCCCCATTATTCTTTATAGTGTAACTTTTTGGTCCAGAGTTTGGTAAAACGGTGCCCCTGAATTCCCAAGTTAAAGCAGATTCAATTGGACGCCGCCTGTAGAAAGCACCTGTGGGGAAGTATGGAAGTGCCCCGAAACCCTTTGTGGATTCTTTTCGTGTTTTGAAACTGTAACTCCGTGGGTCATCGTAGACTTCTAGTTCTTCCTCTAATTCGTCATCAAGTTGCTTCATGTAGGCATCTACCATTTCCTGTTCTAGTGATTCGGTCTTGTCTTTCGATCCCGCAAAATACAACCCCGCACCGGCAGTTCCTGTGAATGAAAGTATCAACAGGGAGGATACACAACAAATCAAGACAATATTCAGGAGTGCTCCCATTTATATATATAAAGAAATTATTCCTCTGGTTCTATTGTAATCGGTGGTGCTTCAAGTATCTCAAGTTCTAGTTTACCTTCTTGGACCTGTGATGGTTTTACATATGCGATGCGACATTCTTTAGCACGGAGGGCGAGGTTTCCCGATTGTTGGGGTATGGCAACTGGTTTACATAATAGTGCAAACATCTTAAACTTCTTCAATCGCACCAACGTAGTATATACTCCGATTAATTTTTCGTAGAAGATTGATATTTTCCAGATACGCCACCCTTGGTCCACGGACAAATACACCTTCATGATCTATGTGAATGCATATGTATTGTGTGCTGTTGTCGCGACAATAGGTGGATCGATTTACAGTTTCTTCATCAGTGTCTACGATACAGTCTATGACAACATCTAATGGACCCATGTTCTCCACGATTGATTCGAATACGTTTTTTGAATATTCAACAGACGTTGGCAAAAATGTCATCATCACACGGGGCTTTTCCATTTTCGAAACCATCCGTTTCCCATCTGGGTAGTTTTGTGAAATATGGAGGCGGTGATTGTCACGAAGTCTCCAAGCGAGCCTTGTCCCAACACCCTGTAAAGAGTTTGGTGTGACGATCCCTAGGGACATACTTTTATTTCAGTCACAAGGTTTAAGTATTTTTATGTTGAACAATTTTAGAAGATGGATCATTGTTTAATATTCGGTGCCAGGGGGCATCTTGCACAGACTCGTATCATACCAGCTCTCAGGAGACTTGACTGTCCGTATACTCCAATTTCTAGACAACACGTGGCAGATTTGAAACACTTGAAGGATACGAAAGATGTTGTTGCTTACATGTCTATACCTACTCACAACTTTTGTGAAAATGTTGAACCCTATTTAGATCTTGTAGATGCGACGTATATACTCGAGAAGCCCCATGGTCACTCAAAGTTCGACTTTGATAGAATAAAGTCTTTTATTACCGAGAATGATCTCAAAGTGCTATATAATGATCACTATCTTGGAAAAGATGTTCTGAACTACATCCAGACCCCCCAAAAACTACATTCCATAAAAATCAAACTTCACGAAAGTGGTGACATGAATGAGAGGATTAATTACTTTGATACAGTTGGTATCGTGGGAGACATGTATCAAAGTCATTGTGTCCTTTTGTTTGCCAAAGTTATTGCAAAATATACTGGTGAAAGTCGTGAACAAATACTGAAAGAATTGAGTGAAATCGAACCTGAAATAGTTCAACTCTCGAGAAACATAAAATACAAAGGAAATGCACCGACAGAATGTAAAATTTTAACGTCATATCGTGGTATAGAACTCGAGGCGGATCTCGCAAAGATGGTTTCAGCGGATAAATATATCCTCACAAATGATATTGACAAGTGGAATCTAGATTATGGAGCTTGTGCATACGAAAACGTTCTTAAAAAAATTAAATCAAACGACAAAAGCTTCTTCTTAGCGGAAGAAGAAGTTGATTACCTTTGGGGTCATACTTCAATAATTTCATGTTGACCAAAGTAGTTACGTTGTGCCATGATAAACTTCATAGATGTAGATTTCTGATGAATAAAATCATATTGAGTGAGGGCAGCCTGAACTGCCGGACAAGGAATACCAGCAGCGGTGCAATACATGACCATGACCCGAGCGTTATCAACAGTCTCTTCGATGATATCACGATAATTCATTCCAATCATAGGACATTCAATGATGGTTCCAGATGACCAGGCCTGTTCGATGCTTTCATCCGCAACATGTCTGGTGGTCATGAGATCATAACCTTCTACCAGGGAAGTAGCGAACACGAATCGCAGTGCATCGACAGCAACCCTGAAATCAATAGCACAGTTCCGATGGTCAGATGTATTGACCGCCTTAATATGACGGCTCGTGAATCTCGAGTTAACGGCAGAATTAATGGTGGGCGTTGGAATTCCATATTCCATTCCAATCTGAGAACACCAAAGACCCGTGTTATTCATAGCACCAATGTCGGCGATCTTATGAATCGTATATTCATGGAGAACGTCTCGAGCTGAATTCGTGAGGTAACCGTTGATTTCCGACTGTTCAACTAGCTTCAGGACAGGTCCCATGTAATATTCATCTTGATTGCAGTATGCATAGACATCTGCAATAGCTTGCAGCATACCATACTCTACACCATTATGCACCATTTTGGTAAAGTGACCAACTCCATAATCTTCACCCATGTATGCGTAACTCTTGGTGAATGATTTGAAGAGTTCTTCATGTTCCTCAAACACCTTTTGAGATCCACCAATCATGAGTGCAGGACCAGTTCGGGCACCTTGTGCACCACCAGAGAGTCCCGTCCCAAGATACCCGATTCCCTTTGATTGACAAAACGCACCTCGATTTCTAGAGGTTCTGTAAAACTCATTCGAACAATCAATGATTGTATCACCTCTGGACATCACAGAACTCATTCTTTTCACCATACCATCTGTCGTCTCTCCATGTGGGAGAGCGGTTATAATCGTGCGGGGGGTCTCCATATCAGAGATCATCTCTTCAACATTTTCGTAGCCCTTCACATGAGAAGACTTCTTGACAATTGTGTTCACTTTTTCGGGTGAACGATTGCAGATGTGAAGTTCTTTGGATTTCTGGATGTTGAGGGCGAGATTTCCACCGATGGAACCGAGACCGATGAGACCAAGAGACATTATAGTTTTAGTTTGTCCCATCCTTTTATACTGATTTTACTCTCTTCACACCACGGGTAAATTTCGTCACCTATGAAGTTTAGAGCATCCGTTCCTGCTTCAATGCATTGGTCACAGATACCCTTATTGTCGTCGATGATGAGACCGATGTTGAGTGCATGACAGATATCAGACTTTTTCACTTCGTGAGGAGTGTAACTATTAGTGAGAATGACATCATCAAAAATATTTGGGAAATACGTCTCAATCCAAGTCTCGGTTTCTTCTCTCACAGAGTCTTGACGCCCAGTGACAATGTACATTTTGTTTGCACCCCTGCGGAGTTTATACATGGCTTTTTGTGATCCTGGTATAGGTGTGAGATCCATGAAGGCTTTGGATTGGTAAAACTCCTGAACCATCTTTTTTGAAGATGGCTCGTCTATTTCAAAAATTTCTCGGTATACATAATTATATTTGGGTTTACTCCGAAGCTTATGTAGTTTATAGTTGTGATTCGCCATAGGGAATAGAAAATTTACCAAGACTTCATCGACATCAATTGCGATCCTGTTCATTTATTTATTACAAATATTATTCATAATCTCTAACTACCACACCTACGGGAAAACGTGGGACACCGAGGGCAGTAAGGTTTTGAAAGCGCACCGTGAGCATCTTCCCCATGAATTTCTCACGATTCTTGTAGTCCTTCTCACGTTGAGCGATGGTGCCCTCTGGGCGAGTGGTAAACTGATGACCACCCTTGGTCTTACACACCCAAACAACTGCGTCTGCGTCACGACCACGGCCTGTATTGGCACCAACAATCTCATATTCCTCGGTATGGAAATCTTTGAACTTGAGAAGGTAATTGCTTCGCTGACCCACCTCATAAACACTTTCCGTGTCTCGAATCATTGTACCCTCATGACCCTCATCGACGTGCTTCTTATGCACCATCGGAAGGTGGTCCCGTAACATAACGAGTGTAGTCTCAACATATTCATAATGGGGGTTCTTGAGAGACTTGACTTTTTCCCAGCGTTCCTGAAAGGTCATGTCAAGCTTCTTCAAATCAAAGAAATCGAATACATGGAACTTCAGCTTCAGGGGGTCAGTTTTGAAAGTGCTCGTAAGTTCCTCAAAGTTGAGGTTGGGGTCAAACGCTTCACCATCGACATATTGACCCTCCTTGAGTCCCTTACCAAGAATTTCAGTTCCAGGGACAATCTTACCAGTCCTCGAAATACCCCCATCCTTGGAGACAAGTAGGCGGACACCATCAAGTTTGGGTTGAACGTAGAAGGGTTCATTGATATACTTCTTACGGTCTTCCCACTTGTTGGCGAGCATAGGCAGCACCTGGTTACACTTGGTGTGCTCGTTGTTCCACATGGTTTGGGCTCTCATGAGAGCCTTTTCGTAACCAGTCTTGACATTGGTTCGTGACTCCGAAAACTTATCATTCCCCACAATACCAGAGATCTTCACGATATCAGCGGTTCCATCCTTCAAGTCCTCAACTCTGATGTCAACGTAACGATCGTGACCATACTTATCTTGTTTAATAAGGCGTTCCATTATAGGTGTAATTAATTTCTCAACTTTAATTAGATGTCGAATTTACCCGTTGTAAATTACGGTAGAATGGAGCGACTTAGACCACCAGAAAGTAAAACTTTACCAATGAATTTAAACACTTTTTGTGTGGTTTTCATTATTGTGTGTATCCTATGTCTATATAAGCGATCTTCAAATATTAGTCGGGAAAGAAAGAAATTTAAAACATTATATTAAAACTATTCTACTGTATCCACAATCTTATACTTCAGACAATCCGCTGGGGAGAGGTAGATATCCTTCCTCATCAGCTTTCTGAATTTACGTTCGGGAATTTGTGTCTTGGACAGATACATCTTCTTCAACATCTTCATAAACTTGGTGCTCGATTTGAGCTCATGTTTAAGTTCTTGGAAGTTACCCCACATTTCTGTGGAAATCTGGTGAATGAGAACATACGCGTTCCTCCCCATACGTCTCTCAGAACCTCCAAGCAACATGAATGTCGCGGCACTGCAACAAGATCCCTGGGCGATTGTCACAACCCTGACACGGGAAGATTCCAATACATTCATCATCGTCATACCCGCGAAGATACATCCACCCTCACTCATGATGTGCACCCTTATGGAGGGTTCGTAGCCAACGAGTTCAGCCTTTCTTTTAAGAAGTTCAATCTCCAACTTCTTAAATTTTTCAACGAAGTCAAGAGCGTTTTCACGATCAACGTCGGCATAGAATAGAATTTCGTTTCCAATAACCTTGACACACTCAGAGACTTCTTCAGCTTCATCTTCTTTGGTAGACATTCTTCAGAGCCTTCTTTACTTTAGTCACGTCTCTTGACTTTAAATTGTTTCCAACAGCGAGATGATTAATCACGTCGAAGTCTTGCGGTGTTATCTTATAGTCTATGAGTTGACTTAGGTCCCCCTTTTCCGCATAATTCTTCAAAAGACATAACTCCTCTACACCGAGCCCTAATCTCGACTTTTTCTTTATCTCTTCGAATTTTTGCTTTCTCATCTTGTAGTTTCCCAACTTTGTCCAACAACTTCCTGGGCGAATCTTATCTCTTTCCAGTGGCTCACCCAGCGAATGCTTTGGAATCGTCAACGCATTCAAGACAAAGTAAGGCATGAGGTTCCACGCTCCATGAGAATATATATGGGTATCATAGAAATCTGCATCTGAAAAAGAGATGGTTGTCCTCTCAATGTCGACACCCACAGAATTTAGATAGTTTTCTTGGAAAATGTCCCAAACGTGACCATGTTCTGAAATACTGTCATGAATTTCTATGGGAGATGGGTCACACAACACATCCGTGATGAACTCTTTTGGTGTCTTAAAACTATCCATGAGATCATAACCCTCCGCGTATGAAAAGAAATTCCTAATGTTACCGTTACAGTTGGCAGCAGAAGCTTCAATCTGTGGGGTTATCTCATCAACCAAAGTAAGTAGAACTTCAGGTTTGTGCTTTGGAATGAAGACAGTTTCAAAATTTGGATACATACACATGTTCGTCGTGGTAATCAACAAAGATCCACGCGAAATTCTATCACCATCTGAAACACTCTCGACGATCGATTTGAAAACAGGGTCGTAGTCATCTATGTAAACGTGTTTCGTTGATGGTCGTATGAACGGTAGGAATAGGGATTTTGACTTCATGTGTTCAGCTAGAAGCTCCACAGAGTTCAGACCCTCCAAAGCTTCTCTCAATATGAACGATTTACCCACACCGATCGCACCACATATGAATACATTCTTACCCCCTTTGATGTACTTACGTATCAACTCGATTTTCTTCGAATGTATCGTATGAACCTTCTCAGTTTTTTTTTGTGGGACAACTTTAATGAAAGAATCCATTGATGATCTTACTAATCAAGCCATAGATTTAGTGCTTGAAAATGACGCACTGCATAAACGTATCGTAGAACCTTTAAAAAGGAAAATTTTACCATACGTGGCATGCACAGTTGTTACCAATCTCGTCATGTTTGTTATTCTCATTTACCTTGCTCAACGTCTTTCTGTTCTTCATCGTCAGATTTAGATTCTTCAAACTCTTCTTCAACCTCTTCCCTCTCCTCCTCCTCTTCTTCTTCATCATCAGACGGTGCTAACATCTTACCAAACTTCTCAAAGGGTGTGTTGACAGTGATTGCCCGGATGGGTTCAATTGTTTTAGGTGGTTTCAAGAAGGGTATAGGTCTAACCACTAGTATTTCAGGTTTGGTAAACTTACCTTCATAGGGGTAATCATTTTCAAACGCAATTAGGATATGTTTCGGTATAGATGGTGACTGCTCAAGAAGACTATCATACGTCGACTTACATTCTTCGACGAATTGTAAGCCTTCCTTCTTACGTTCCTCTCGTGGAAGTGCAAGCTGTAAGCGGATGTTCCGTGACAAGTTGCCATGACCCAAAGCTGCAGTTCTGTGATTCTCCATAAGTTCGTTGATCTTAAGGAATTGCATAATTGTTGCAATTAGCCCAGCTATGAGGTTCATACCACCTATGATGGCTGGGGCTGTGCTTCTTATACCCGGGGGAAGGGTGCTCTGTGCAAAGTTCGCAGTTCCTGTTATGGTCGATAGAACAATTACGGGTAAATTGAAACGTAGACTCATCCTCTTGAACATCAGGAATGCCCTGTGATGCATATACCTGTAGCAGGCAGACTGCTCACCCCACTGACGAAGTATATCCTCATGATACGAATTCCACATTTCGTCCATATTAATTTCTGAGCTCATCTTATAATAGATGAACATAATATTCGCAATTCATTTCATTTTCTTGGTCTGGATCTTGGTCACACCATTCTTAAACGATAAGAGAAATCTCGAGTTCTATTCCATGGTGATCCCATTCATCTTTTACCACTGGAGTGTAAACGACGACACATGTGCCCTTACTCAGGCTGAAATGGCCATCACGGGTAAACACAAAGACGAAACCTTCATGGGAAGAGTCGTCGGACCCATATACAAAATGGAAGAGAACGACGTCAATAAGATGACGAAGACTATGTTTTTTACACTCTGGGCACTAGTGCAGTACAGACTTGGTCACTTCAACCTGTTTGTCGAGGACCTAAGTAAGATTCTGAAAGGTAAAAAAATCATCTAAGATGGACGAGGAAGTTTCTCAATTGAACCGTCGGAGAAGTGATTTATATTTCATGTATATGAACATGACACAGGTATACGAATACTTGTCTGAATGCATACAGAATAATACTGATTGTGAATTCAGAGAAGAATTGTTGCAAAGGATCCAAATGGAATACGATGTCATGAGAGAGGAGTATGACGACAAGATATGTTCAGTCACACAAGAACTGGACTCACTTCTTGGAGTTTTTAACCATCTCCTGCACTCGTAGAAGGTTTCTTTTGATGGCTTGAATATGCTTGTTCACCTTGATGAGGTTCAATAACTGTCTGTTGGGTAACATGGGTTTACTCCTGTTACGGGTTAGGGTTTTCTTTAGTTTACTTTTGGCGTTTCGAACTTGTTGAGAAGTTGGCATTGTACTATAGATGGTGAAAAAAAAGATTGAAAAAAGGTGCAAAATCAAACTTCCTGACAATAACCCATAATTCACTTTTTAGAGAAATTCAGTAAAATCAAACTGAGTATTTCATTCGTCAGTCAGTTTCGGGAGCCAATCGAGTAACGTAAATCAAGGAATGGGTCTCATGAGAAAATATAATAACACAAACATACGAAATTTAGGAACGTAGTACCAATTCGTATGGAAACAAAAAACCTTCATAACTTTTTTGTCTTTCCGAATTTGGGGCCGTGGATAGTGGCAATCGACAGAGGGTATACGGGGCTTGTTTGATTATGACGAATTTTCACGTATTCGACGGAGATTACAGTTTCAAGACTCATGGTACCCATTCTAAACGTACATAAAGCTTGAGAGTGCCACATTGCAAATGATACGAGTGCAGTTTATTGGACTCGCAACCGTATTGGTAAGTCTTGTATATTCTGAAACGATCTACGAACAGTATACCGATTATCGATACGGGATATCACTGATTTACTACACGAACAAAGAGAGAATGGCCATACGAATAGCTGAGCATGATTTCGTGATGAACGTATTACGAACAAAATGTTCAATACGACATGCAGTCTTAAAATGTATACGAGCCCCATTCTCAATTACAGGAGCTATAGGTGGAATAGTTGAAAAGGGTGCTACGACCGTTGAACACGTTTCGGTCGATACGTTCACAATTGTTGAAATCCTGGTTCGATCAATCAGTGTAATTCTACACACCTTTGGACCATACCTTTTAGCACTTATCGTGATGATTGCTTGCATTCGACGAATCAGATCTTAGGCATATACTTGAACCTGTCGAAAAAGTGTGTCGTGCTCTTGAAGTTATCATAAATGATCATACACAACGCATCAGCAATGTCGTGCTTCCTTTCGTATGGGATTTCGAAATTTGTATATCTTTCTGCAATTGAAGTTGATCTTTCCTTTCTCTCTTCATAATTTAGATGTCTCATACCGAAATGAGAGTGAACACTGATAGGGTGAACGAGTTTAACCTTCTCTCGGAACATGTAATTTAAAAGTATTTCTATATTCGTAAATCCACCCGGTGGTTGTCTTTCAATCAGTATTTTATCTGCTGAATCGAAAATTGCCTGATGATCTTCTACGAATAAAGGAACCAAGTCAACCATATCATTCGATTTTAAATACTTATAGTCTTCGAGACTAACCTTTTTGATGTATTCGACTTTGATCGAGGGACCAGTCAGTGATTCAGCAAGAACTAAACCCATATTATGATACCCAATGTCGATTGCCAAGACCATCATCTGTTAAAGAAACAAAAGTCTCCTTTAATTTAAATATTTGGATATTGTAAATGAAGAACAAGACAAAGACACAGGTCATGTGGTTGATCCTATTTGCTTTGACAATTGCTGTTGCATACATGTGGCACAACCCTAAGGTTGTCAAGATTAACATGCCCATGCAAAGACCACTTCCTTTGCTCCCACGTCCCCCCGTTCGGATGCCAACAAGGGAACCAGAATTCCGTGGTCCACCAATTAAGCAGTACAAACCTGGATACATGCAACAGATGGGTTTACTAACAAATGAATCTGGTGAAACTTTACCACTATACGGAAAAGAAGTCCGTGGTAGACGGGACAGATACCATTACTATACAACGACTGGTGGTGATAATCTCTATTCTATACCGTTATCTCACAATTCGAGGGACTGTATGGATGACACTGGGTGTCAGGAACTCTATGGAAATGAAGCAGTTTCAATAACAGGTAAAACTGATCCATTTGTGGTGAACATGTACAAGACTGACAATTTTTTTTAACTTTACAGAGCCTGCTTGTTACCTCCAAATATGGTTGATGCAATCTCTTGTGCCTCTTCTTCCGACTTTCCACTGTCGGGGGTTCCTCCTTCGGGGGTTTCCCCGACACGCCTTTGAACATCCTTGGCTATTCTCGAAGTGCTCGTGCTACACGAAGAAAGGAAGCAGCAGCAGGCAGCCATCATTGGTGGGGTTTTGAAGGGCATCTTGATGATCATATACATGCATATGATCAGGCACAACACGGTTACAGCGTAACCTCCAAGTTCTTGGTCATTTAGGGGTCCGTCAGATGTGGGAAGAAGATTAGAGGCTGGTAACATGGCTGACACACTACCACACATGGTCGTCAATGCGGTGATCGGTAAGCTTATAATATCCATATACTTATACGTGATATTTTATAATGTCGTACTCCCTCCCCTGAGACCCCGACGTTCTACACATCTTCGACTTCCTGTTTATTAGGTCCCTGATTGTTGCATCATCAAGGTTTTTCATGAAGTCGATTTTGCTTTCCATGTCGTCAAGTTGAGTCGTCTCTTTTCTACCCTGAACGTAAGGCCATGTGTGTTTTCTAAGTGCACTCACTTCATTTTCAAGGTTTCTAATTCTTGGGAGAAGAACCTTATGTATTAATACTCTCAATTCAATGACATCGTTCATATTATGATATTTACCATTTTTATCTTTATACATTTTAAGATGTCCCTCTCCCAGATCAAAAAGGATTTTGTCAAGAAGTTAATTTCTGGTTTACACGATTTAATGAATATTTCTGAATTAGCTAATCGTATAGGGATCTCACCCAGGGGTGACACTGAACATTTCATTAAGAAACACTTTCTCGTTCAAAATGATGATGGATCATTTATGGTAAACAAAGTAAAATTTCGTATGGGTCTAACAGCACTCGATTTCGATGATTTGGTTATAATATTATTACACCTGGATAGTGTAGGAATCACTTTAAAAAAGGTTTATGACCAGTCAGTTGTTGATGTTCTATGTTTAAATGGTGAAGAAATGAATTATATTCATCTCATTAACGACAATGATATCGTTACCTTCAAAGATTTTATTCTGTATTGATACTATATGCAGTACCGCGATTTGAAAAACAAAGCCAAGAAGTTGGGTCTACGTGTCACGAAAAACGTAGATGGAAAGCGTGTCAAACTCACGAGGAGAGAACTTCGTTCGAAAATCACCATGAACTTCGAGAACAGTGTAAAGAATGCCCAGAAGGTTATCAAAATTTGCAAAACAGTTTTGATTTCGACCCCCACTGGGGCTACACCCCGTCCTCCTCCTCCCCCCCCTCCTCCTCCTCCTCCAAGAATGAGACCTCCTACGAGACCACCCGTGAACAACGCAAGAGCCAGGCTTCTAGCTGAACTGAGAAGGGTTCAATTGAAGAAGGGTCTCCGAAATAAAATGTGAAGTACTAGAAATGGCAACAATTCTCCTGTTGTGTTGCTGCTGTATGATGTCTTCATCTTCTGCGAGCGGGGCGTTTCTTGCTGGTATCATACCAGGAACTGGTCCTCACTTCATCAAGAGCTTCGAATTGAAGAAAATGAAGAAATTCATTCAATTGACCAATGAACTAAGGTTGATAAGTTTAGATTTACCCGAAACTGAACTGGCGAGTGAGGATCTGACTGTGAAGAACAAGATGATTGATACATTTACAAAAATCATGGAGAAGTCACCGGAGCTCTGCGAACTATACGATGAAGTCACATCAGAGGAATTTGTCAATAAGCTCCAGGAAAGTGAAAAGTATTATCAAGGGGAGGGGCGTGATAGTATTTGGACTTTAGGGGGTAAGAAAGACTGGAGGGACTAC
>Ga0181404_1000208_pt1 | contig 17914 bp, 20 predicted proteins | sample 27SPOviralmetaG_FD_130133 | JGI IMG/M metagenome (GOLD analysis project Ga0181404, IMG submission 130133) | Marine viral communities from the oligotrophic San Pedro Time Series (SPOT) site, San Pedro Channel, CA, USA - 27 SPOT_SRF_2011-10-25 | ecosystem: Environmental > Aquatic > Marine > Strait... | reverse complement strand
TAGCCAAAGGACTAACAGAAGAACAGAAACAAGAGTTTATTGTTAAAGACAATGTGGGTTTCGGAGAGTGGGATTGGAGTATATTAGCTAATGAATGGGATAATACAAAGCTAGGAGATTGGGGAATGGACGTATGGCAACCTGAAAAAGAAGTTGATTATTCTATATTAGATGACATAGACTTAGGTTCAACTTTAGATGATAAAACCTCAGCAGTAAAAAGAGGGATAGTAGTAGAGTTTGAAGCAGATAACTATGATGAAGCTAACGACCTAATTACACAGGCAAGGAAAGATGGAAAAAATGTAGGTATGATTGTTCTTAATGCTTTCAGGAATTTATGATACCAATTTACATACCATCATATAACAGGGCAGAAACAATATGCACAACAAAATGGTTAGACGAAGACAATATACCTTATAAGGTTTTATTACACACAGAGAAATGTAAAAGTGATTATATCAAAGCAGGTGTTGTTAAGGAAAAAAACATAATAGTAACCAACGCAAAAAAAGGTATAACTAATCAAAGGAATTGGATAATCAATAATTTAGCAGAGTTAGGTAAATGGTATATATCTTTTGATGACAACATTAGAACATTCAAAAGGGTAAACGATAAATATTATTTTGATAAGAAAAAAATTGATGTCAATCATAAAGAGATAACTCAAAAAACATTTAACCAAGAAATGAGTGCAAAAGAATATATAGATTTATTATATAAAGATATAGAAATTGCAGAAAGCATTAAAGCTGAATACATTGGTTATGCAACTGTTGATAATTACTTTTTTAATTCTAAAAAATATAAAAATGTTGGGTATGTTATATCTAAGGCAGTAGCAATTAAATATCAGGGATTAACTTATGATGAAAATGTAGAAGCTATGGAAGATTTTTGTTATTGTGCTGAACAATTAATAAAAAACAACTGTGTTCTTATAAATGCTTGGATTAAACCAAAAGCAGGTCATTATGAAAAAGGTGGTATAGGAACTTATGATGAAAGAGTAGAAAGAAAAATAATTGATTGCGAATATCTGATGAACAAATATCAAAATTTTTTTAGATATAAAAAGAAAAAAGGTTGCCACCCAAAAGCAGAATTACAAATCAGATTTAACAACCCTAAACAAATAATAGAATGGAAAAAATCAAATTAGAAAAAGTAGAACACAATAGAAAGGTAGGAAAAAGATGTGAATACATAGAACCTAACGTAAAAGAAGATTGTTTATTAGAATCAGATGGGGTAATAATAGGCTTTTATATTAAAGATGTAAACAAGTACAGTAAAAAGCTAGGGGCATTGATAGATATAGCTAACAAAGAGTTTAAAAGTGATAATGTGCCTAAGTCATTATTAGAAAGAAGTGATGTTTTTGCTAATAAATATAAAAAAGGAATGACACGAAAAGAAGCTAAAGCAATGGGAACTGTACAGATGAGTTCTATACTTGGCTCAATACCACCTAAACCACATATGCGAAGACCTTACCCATCAATATCTTCAGTACACAGAGAACCAAAGGCAAAGACATTTATCAAGGCAATGTGGGGAGCCTGTGTTGAAGCTGAAAAGATAGTGAAAGAATTAACTCCTGAAATATACGACAGGCAAATAGAACTGTTTAAAGAAATAAAAAAAGACTGGAAGTTTGGAAATATGTTTACAAGCAGTATATCTAATTTTAACATATCAGCACCATTTCACAGAGATACAGGAAACTTAGAAGGAACAGTAAACATAATCCTCACAAAAAGAAACAATGCTAATGGTGGTTGTTTAAACGTACCTGACTATAATGCAACATTTGAACAGGCTGATAACTCAATGCTAGTATATCCTGCTTGGAGAAACGTACACGGAGTAACACCAATTAAACCAATAGCTGATGATGGTTATAGAAACTCATTAATATTCTATCCATTAAAAGCATTTAAAGGAATATAATATGAACAAAGATAGACACATAAAAAAGGAAAGTATTTTAAAAGCATTGGAAAAGTCTTTAGGGGTAGTGACAGTTGCCTGTAAATCTTCTGATGTTCCACGTTCAACATATTACAAATGGTTAAACGAAGATGAGGAATTTGCTAAGGCAGTAAAAGACATTGAGAACATAGCATTAGACTTTGGGGAAAGTCAGTTACACAAGCAGATAGGAGATGGAAACACCTCGGCAACTATTTTCTTTTTAAAGACAAAGGGTAAGAAAAGAGGATATGTAGAACGTAACGAACTAGATTTAACATCAGGAGATGAACCAATTAAAATTAATGTAAATATAAAAGGGGTTGAATATTGATACTGAATTTACTGTCACACAAGGACAGGCGATAGAATATCTATTTGACAACAAAACAACAGAAGTATTATTTGGTGGTGCAGCAGGTGGTGGTAAGTCTTGGGTTGGTTGTAGTTGGTTGATTCTTTTATGTATTAAATACCCTAAGACAAGATACTTAATGGGCAGGTCTAAGTTAGATAGTTTAAAAAAGACCACTCTAAATACTTTCTTCGAAGTATGTCAGACTTGGGGTATCTTAGCTAATAAGCACTATAACTTCAATGCAGGTTCTAACATCATTAAGTTTTATAACGGAAGTGAGATAATACTTAAAGACCTTTTCCTTTACCCATCAGACAGGAACTTTGACAGTTTGGGTTCACTTGAAATTACTGCTGCTTTTATAGATGAAGCAAATCAGATAACAGAAAAAGCTAAGAACATAGTAGCATCAAGAATGAGGTATAAATTAGACGAATATGGTATTATACCTAAATTGTTAATGACTTGTAACCCTGCTAAGAATTGGGTATATACTCAATACTATAAACCTGCAAAGGAAGGTGTAGAAAAACCCCACAGAAAGTTTATACAAAGCCTTGTAGATGACAATCAATTTATTTCAAAGCATTACAAATCACAACTACTCACTTTAGATGAATTAAGTAAACAAAGATTACTATTTGGTAATTGGGAATATGATGCTACTAACGATAACTTAATAGAATATGATGCTATACTTAACTTATTTAGTCAGTTTGGGAAAGAAGGCGATAAATACATCAGTTGTGATGTTGCACGATTTGGAAGCGATAAAACAGTTATAATGTATTGGGAAGGGCTTCATATCATAAAAATAAGAACGTTGCTTAAATCGGCTGTAAATGAGGTTGTTGAGGAAATTAGAAGGTTACAACAACAATATGCAGTTAAACTAACAAATATTATAGTTGATGAAGATGGTGTGGGTGGTGGTGTTAAAGATTATATGCGTTGCCGAGGTTTTGTAAATAACTCAAAGGCAATCAAAGGAGAAAACTATCAAAACTTAAAAACTCAATGCTATTATAAATTAGCTGACTTAGTAAATACTGCACAAATTGGTATTGAATGTCCTGATATAAATATTAAAAACCAAATCATTGAGGAGTTAGAGCAGGTAAGGACAAAAGATGCAGACAAAGACAACAAGCTAAAGATAATACCTAAAGAAACTGTAAAAGACATAATAGGTCGTTCGCCTGACTATTCTGATGCCTTAGCTATGAGAATGTTTTTTGAGTTAGATGCTAATTACGGTAGGTATTTTGTTCAATAAAAAAGGTGCAATCCCTAAGAACTGCACCCTTAATAAACAAAAACTTTATTGAAAACGAGGTCAAATATACGATTTTAAACTAAATAACCAAAAATTCTATTATATAATATGCGATTACAAATAAATAAAGATGGCAAGGAGAGTGTTTACACACTAATCAACAGTTGGAATGATGTAACACTTGAAAAGTGGGTAAGGCTAATCAATAATAAAAACGAATCTAAGAGCGAGGAAGCTATACACACAATAAATGTTTTATCAGATATACCAAGAAAGTTAGTAAAAGAATTAGGTATAAATGATGTGGCTAATATATTGCAACGTATTTCTAAAATGCAGGAAGAAACAAGTAGTAAATTAAAAAAGATAATTAAAGTAAATGATATTGAATATGGTTTTCACCCAAACCTTGAGGAAATCACATTAGGCGAGTATGCAGATATAGAAATGTCTCTTAAAAATGGTATTGAAACAAACTTACCTAAGTTAATGGCAGTACTTTATAGACCTATTATAGAAAAAGATGAGGGTAGTTATTCTATTGAAGCTTATGGAGTTAGTGATATGCGAATGAGGGCAAAGAAGTTTGAGAAAATGAAAGCAGAAGATGTTAATAATGCTCTGGTTTTTTTTTGGACTTTAGGGAAAGAACTGTCAATGATTTTGCCGCAGTATTTAATGGAACGCAGTCAGGAGATACTGAACAAAGTACAGATGAACAATTCGCAGACAAGTGGGGTTGGTTTGGGGTAATGTATAGATTAACTAATGGAGAGATAATAAATTTAGAAAGAATAACTAATTTAAGTTTGTATGAATGTTTGACTTGGCTAACGTATGAAACAGATTTAAACGAAACTAAAGCAGTACAGAAATGACATATTTTAAAGATTATAACAACACAATAGACACTTTAAAAAAATTAGGTGCTAATCATTTTCAAATCAAAACTGTATCATCAGGTGATATATATGAGATAGACTTAGAAAAAAACACAATGTACCCATTGATGCATATTAACCCTGTAAATGCTATAGCAGGTACGCACGAAATGACTTTAAACTTTCAGATATTTATTATGGACTTAGTGTTTCCTGACCAATCAAATGAACAGGAAGTGTTATCAGATTGCCTACAGATTTGTAATGACCTAATAGGAACGTTTAAAAATGGGGAAAGCCTTTTATTGTCTAATCAAGGTGTTAATGCTATACCTAAATACTTTACTGATGGAGATATAACTTTAGAACCATTTACAGAAAGATTTGACAGTTCAGTAACAGGTTGGGTATTTACCTTGCCGATAATAATAGAGAATGAATATAACACTTGTATAGCACCACAATTAACTACAGATGCAATACAATAATGTTTAAATTTAGAATAGGAAAATTAACAATACAACTAATACCACCAAAGATAAGTTATGAATTATGAAGATTTAGTAGAGAAGTTAGAAGCGATTAGTATAGAATTAGAAACATATAATGACTATCCTGATTCAGCCAGTAACAATGCAAAAAAAGCAATAGAATGGAAAAAGAAAAATGGTAGTGATTGTGGAACTAGAGTTGGTTGGACTAGGGCATCACAATTAGCAGGTAAGAAAAATATAAGCAGAGATACCATAGCACGTATGGCTTCATTTAAAAGACATCAACAACATAAAGGTGTGCCTTACTCACAAGGTTGTGGTGGAATTATGTGGGATGCTTGGGGTGGTACATCAGGAATAGAATGGGCAATTAATAAATTAAAAAAAATAGATAAATAAAATGGCAGATTTAACAACAACAATAAGTGAATCGGTAGTATTGAATGGTGCAGTTAGAGGAACAACAAACACAGTAACAACTACAGGAATAAATAACGTATATGAAAGAATTGTAACTTGCACTACAGGACAAACTACTTTTTTAGCAGCTTTTGATACTAACTCTTATGGTTCAGCAGTTCAGATAGACAAAGAAGATGTAAGATATATTAGAGTAACTAACTTAGATGCTACTAACACTTTAGAATTAGCAGTAGTTGGTGCAGCTACATTATACCAAGTATTAATAAAAGCAGGTCAGTCGCATATACTATGTGCAGCAGAAGATGTTATGTTAGCAGAAGCTGATACATCTCCTAGCTTTGGTACTATGGCTGACTTAACTAACTTACAGGTTAAACCTGCTGCTACTTTAGATGTTGAGATATTTGTAGCTAGTGTATAATGATAGCATTAGAACGATACTTAAATAGTTTCGGTAAGAGTGTAGTAAATAAGTCTAAGGGGATACTTAAAAGAAAAAAGAAAGTAGTTACAGGTGCTTTAATGAACTCTATTAACTATAAAATTGTAAAGACAACACAGGGTTATGATGTGCAGTTTAGTATGCTTGACTATGGTAATTTTATGGACAAAGGTGTTTCAGGTGCAGGTGGAGAAATAAAGACAGGAAAAAACAAAGGGCAATATTCAGGCATAAGAAATTTTACAGACTATAAAGGAATAACACAAAAAAGCCCATATAGTTATAAAAGTAAAATGCCACCAACTAGAGCCTTAGACAAGTGGACTGTTATGCGAGGAATAGCACCAAGAGATGCTAGGGGTAGGTTTATGACAAGAAGTAGTTTAAAATTTGCTATAGCTAAGTCAATTTATATTAAAGGTGTAGAGGGTATTAGTTTCTTCCAAAAACCTTTAGGGTTAGAATTAAGAGGGTTTTCAGCAGAGATAGGTAAAGCAGTTAAACAAGACATATTAAATAATTTAAGAAAATGAGTTTAGTAATAGAACAAAGACCATTATACAGAACAATGCCTGTTGGTCAAGACATAATATTTGCAGTATCAGAAAATGATATAGTTGCTAATAAATTTAGAGTAAAGTTTGTTGCAGAAATGTTTGTTGCTGATAGTCTTTCAGGAACATTTAATGTATTAAGCAGGGTAAACACTTTAAAAGTTACACCTAATAACAAAGGGGTAGGTATATTTTCTTTACAACCTTTTTTAGAAAGTTATGTAAGCCCACAATATGAAGGTACAGATTTTGATGGTGTGTTTTATAGTTCATATAAAGGAGATGCTTTTACTGAAGATAATGAACACCCTATACACTTAATAGACAAGTATTCTTGTAATAAAAATAATTTTAGATATTTTGGGGTTTCTTTTAATGTTCAATGGTATGATACTGCTACATCTTCTAATTTACAAACTTTTACTGCACCAATTTTAAGCCAACAATATATGGTTTATAATGGTGTAATAGATTATGATTCAGTATTACAATCTATACAAGGTAATTATGGTTTTAACCTGAACAAAGATAAATCAGTATTGAATAACTACTATGGAACTTTAGGTAAATTTTTAAGTGATGCACCTTTAACACAGTATGCTAAATTGACTGACTATGGAACTATATCTTTTTTAAATTGGTTAAATACATCTTCTTATAGTTTTGCAGTAGGAACTATTAATGCAACTTTAAATATGGTTAAGCAAATACAAGTTAAGTTATTTAATAATTTAGGTAATCAAATGGGTGCTTTTAATGTAGAATGCACTACTGCAAATGGTGGTTTTGAATATAATAATGATGATTCTTTAACTAGGGTAATGTATTTTGGTGGTTTTCCTGCAAATTTTGATGGTGCAGGTTATAGTATTTGGAACAACTTTAAAGCTAATACATCTTATTATACTTTAGTTGCTTTTGATGATGAAGATGAAGCTATTAGCCAAACATATACAGTCAATATAATTGGTAATAGTTGTAAAGGTTTTGAAAGCATTAGACTAGCTTGGTTGAATAGCTTTGGAACTTGGGATTATTATACGTTTAAAAAGAAGTCAGTTAAATCTTTACAAACTAATAGAACATCATATACACAACAAAGTGGTACTTGGAATGAAAGTAAATTTAGAATAAGAGGTTACAAAGGTGGTAAGAAAAACTTTAGAGTAAATACTAAACAATTAATAAGTGTAAATACTGACTTTGTAAATGAAGATGAAGCAGTTTGGTTCGAAAACCTAATTAATAGTACAGATGTATATATGTTAAATGGTTATGATGGTGGTACGAGTGATAGTAACTTTGGTATAACAAACAAGTATGTAGAACCTGTATCTGTAACCACATCAAGCTATACTAGAAAGACAAAATCAAATGATAAATTGATTCAATATACATTTCAATTAGAAAAAACACATAATAAAAAATCTCATTCTGTATAATGTCAGTACAATTAATATTATTTCCTCAAAATTATAAAGGTTATTCTGCAACCCAAGTAACCCCTAATAATGAATATGTAGCTGATAAAACACAATTCTTGACTTTGTTAAATCATAGTGGTTATAGTTCTTCAAATGTATATCCTGGAGCAGATGCTATTAATAATGACCTTGCTATATCATCTTGGAAAAGATACAGGTCTTTTTCTAATCCTCAATGGGCAGATGCACCTATGCCTTCTAGAAGTAATGCTAACAGATTAGAATTATACTGTAATTCAGGTACTTCAGCTTCACAAAGTGGAGTGTATCAAAGAATAGTTGGTTTAACCCCTTATGTGAATTATGATTTAAGTATAACAATAACACAAGCTAGTTCAGTTGGTGGTATTATATCAATAGGAACACAAGGTGCAGGAAATATTACTGTAACACCAACAACACTACAAGATGGAACTTTCTACACACCTTTAGGAGCAAGTGCAACAGGAATACAAACTGTTACTTTTCAAGCAGATTCATCTGATGAAATATTATTAGTAAATTATACAAATAGTGGTGGCTCAACAGTACATATAGGAAAAATTAGTATTACAGAATCAGCACAACAACCAACACAAATATTTTCAGACCTAAATGATGGTCAAGTTATATGCGATTTATATGAAGAGGAAGACATACCTTTAAGTCTTTCTGTTGATGACTTTAAAAATGTAGCTGAAAAAGTACAAAGCTATTCAAAGGACTTTAATCTTCCTGCAACAAAAAGAAACAATAAGATATTTAATCAAATATTTGATGTAACTAGAGTTGATGATGGGATTAATTTTAATCCTTATGTAAAGACTAAGTGTGTTTTAAAGCAAGATGGTTACACTTTGTTTGATGGTTTTCTAAGGTTAATAGATATATCTAATAAAGAAGGGGAAATAAGTTATAACGTAAACCTTTATGATGAAGTAATAGCCTTAGCAGATATACTAAAAAATAGAAAATTTCAAGACCTTTCAGGAACTTTTGCAGAGTTAGAACACGATTATAACAAATCTAATATTAAAGCTAGTTGGACAAGTGGAGTAACGTTGACTAACCCTTTAGGTGCTGATTCATTTGCAGGTAACCAAGGAGATACAACAACAGAGGTTATTAAGTACCCTTTTGTTGATTGGACAGGTAATATATCTTTGGCTATAAGCACAAACTTAGGAAGTGGTTCAGGACCTATTAATGGAAGACCTGAATTAGAAAAACTAGAAGATGCTTTCAGACCTTTTATAAATTGTAAATATCTTTTAGACAATATATTTTATAATGCAGATTTTACATATACTTCTAGTTTTTTAAATAGTGATAGGTTTACTAAGTTGTTTATGGACTTTAACTTCACAGGAGAAACACCTAGCGAAACTATGTTGGGGTACTATGGTTTTCAGTCAGGCATAACTACTATAACATCTAACACAACTTATCAAAATATAGCACCATTAAATTACAATGCTTTTACTAATCAAGTTGGTTGGAACAATACCCAAAAGAAATTTGTAGGACAATCAGATAATGTAGGGTATAGAATAGATTATTATATATATTTTAGAGGTCAATCTAATAACACCTTAGACCATAGAATAATAAGAAAAGATAGTGGTGGTAATATAATTCAAACTTATTATAGTAATAGTCTTGCTATTTCTACAGGACAAGTAGTGGTGTGGAATAATTCTTTATATGCTACTATAAACCAAAATGAAACTATAGAATTTCAATTTAAAAGCAGTACTAATAATGGGGTTTCTTTATTCCAAAATGCTGCTAATGGTTCAGAGTTTAATGTTTCTGTAGGTCTTACTACAGTTGTTAATACTACTTTATTAAATAGTAGAAGAGGAGATTTAGGTCAATGGGAGTTTTTAAGTGGTATATTAACAATGTTCAATTTAGTCACTATAAAAGACACTGACAACCCTAAAAACATAATTATAGAACCATATTCTGATGTATTTATAAATCATAGTAATAGTGGTGTTCTTTCTGATTTATCTTTAGCATCAAGAGGAATAAAATATGATTGGACAGAAAAAGTAGATGTAACACAAATAGATTTAAAGCCTTTAGAATTAATAAAACAAACTACATTTAAGTATGAAGAAGATGATGATGATTATGCTTTTAGAATATATAAAGGTGGTACAGGTGGTAAGTTATATGGAGAAAAAATATTTAGAGAACAAAATATGACTTTGTTAGAAGGGGAAGAAGAAATAATAGCTACCCCTTTTGCTGCTACAGTTATTAAACCACTATTTGATAGGTACCCTAACCTATTAACACCATCAGTATACAACAGTAATGATGAACAAACAGAATTTGAAGGTTTTGACAATCTACCTAGAATATTATATAACAATGGGCAAAAAACTATATCAGCTTCATACTATATACCTGAACAAAATGGTTTAACAAGTGAAAACCAATCTAATTTCTTACAGTTTAGTCATTTGTCAGAAATAAACCCAACAACTTCTACAACAGAGGATTACAACTTTGGTGCTAGTCAATTAATACAACCTGCAGGGGTTCCTTTTGTTCCTGCTGCTAACTTGTTTAATTTATATTATGCACCTTATTATAATGAATTGTATGACAGTAATACTAGGGTAATGAAACTAAAAGTAAACCTAACCCCTGCAGATATTAATTCATTTAATTTTTATGATACTGTTATGATTCAAAATCAAGTGTACAGGGTAAATATGATAGAATATAAGCCAAATAATTTATCAACTGTTGAATTTATATTAATAACATAATGCAATTTAAAAAAGGATTAACAATAAAACCTAAAGTAATTAATTCAGTAGGTGAAGTTATTTTTACTGATGGAACCAATGATGTTGTAGCTAATCAAAGAGTTTGTGAAGCCTATGGTTATAGATATAATGCAGGTAAGGGTACTTGTGAAGCATTTATTTATAACACTAAAATAAATCGTACATCTAATGATGTGCACAATATAATAAAAGGTTCTAAAAACACAACTAATTCAGGTACTGAAAATACTTTTGTATTAGGTAAAAACAATACAACATTTGGAGAGAATAAAAACAGTATAGTAGTAGGGGAAAATAATCAAATAGCTAATCAAATAAATAATGCTGCAGTAATTAGTGGTACTTATGCTAAAGCTACAAATCAAGGGGAATTTGTTTTAGGTGGTGGTGGTTTTAATGAAGCAGTAGGAATGGCTCAGACTTCATTTATTCAACAATCAGGAAACACTATAGATGGAACTGAAACTGCTTTACTTGTTCAGTATTTACCCTTAACTTATATACAAAAAGTAGCTAATTCAGTAATAGGTTTTGAAGCTAATGTAATAGGTGTGAACACAGGGGTAGGGGAAGGTAATACAGGAGATTATGGCTATGTTCAAGTAACAGGAGCAGTTAAGTTTACAAATGGACTAGCATCTACATATCATCAAGCTACAACACATATAGTACAATCAGGACATAGTGGAATGAATATTACTGCAGTAATGAAAGATGTGACGGCTACATCATTTGGAATAGCAGTAACAGGATTAGCAGAAACATACATACAATGGACTGCAGATATAAAATTATTTAGAAACAACATACAACAAACTTTTTAAGATATGGCACAAGAAGAAATAGTAATGACAGTGAAAGCAGAGGTTAGCCCTGCTAAAAAACAAGTTGAAGAATTTACTAAATCATTAACCAATGCTGAAAAAGCACAAAAAGAACTTAATGAACAGATAAGCATACAGAATCAGGTTCTTAATGAAATGGAAAAAGAATTAGTAGAATTAAAAGCTACTCAAGATGCTATACCTAAAGGTGCGTTTTATGCAGGTATGGACGACCTTAATAAAAAAATAAAAGAAACTGAAAAAAACATAAAACTTGAAAAATTAGGGTTAAAAGATTTACAAAACCAACAAAAAGATAATAATAGAGAATTAAAAGAGCAAAATAAAGAATTAAAAGAAAATGAAAAGTTAGTAAAAGAAGGCATTGGTAACTTTAGGTTATTTGGTGTTTCGATAAATGATGTAAACAAATCTTTAGGTAGAGTTATACCAACTATAAAAGTAATGTTCGCTACAATTATGAGAGGTATAGCTAGTACAGGGTTAGGTTTGTTTTTAGTTGCTTTAGGCTCTTTAACTACATTTTTTACAAGTACAAAAAGAGGTGCAGATGCTTTATCAGTAGCTTTTGCAGGTATGGGTGCAGCAGTAAATGTTTTAAGAGATAGGGTTTCTCAAGTGGGAGAAAGTTTATTTAATATTTTTAACCAACCATTTAGCAAAACATTATTAGGCATTAAAGATGCTTTTACAGGTATAACAGAAGAAGTTACAAAAGAAGTAGCAATAATGACTGCTCTTGAAACTAGAGTGCAAAAACTTAGAGATGCAGAAATACAATTTACAATACAAAGAGCAGAAACTAGAAAAGAAATAGAAAAAGCTAGATTATTAGCTGAAGATGAAACACAAACACAAGAAGTAAGAATTGAAGCATTAAAAAAGGCTCTTGATTTAGAAAAACAAACAGTAGATACTGAATTAAAACTAGCAAAAGAAAGGGTTGCTATTCAAGAGGAACAAATGGAAACTGCTGAGAATAAAGTTGAAGCAGAAAAACAATTAGCTGATTTTAAAGCTGAAGTATTGAAAGTTGAAACTAGGTCGTTAAGGTTACAAAAAAGGGTACAAACAGAGATAAATGAATTAGAAAGAGAACTACATACAGAAAGAATGCAGCGATTAAAAGAGTTGCAAGATGCTAATAAAGAAAGAACTGATGGTATGGTTGCTTTAGCTAATTTGTTTGAGCAACAAATCAATAAACAAATAGATGGTTATGACAAACTGTTCAAGGCTGCTGATTTTACTTACGCGAAACAAGAAGATTTAGAAATGTCATTGAGGGAATTAGCAGAAAACAGAATAGAATGGGCTGCTATGACTGATAACGAAAGATTAAATCTAGCTAAAAATACTTTGAACGATTTAGGAAAAATAGCAGGGGAAGAAACAGAATTAGGAAAAGCATTAGCAATAACACAAACAACAATAGCAACATATCAATCTGCACAGGAATCATATAAATCTTTATCTGGAATACCTGTTATCGGACCTGCCTTAGGTGGTGTTGCTGCTGCTGCTGCTATAGCTATGGGTTTGAAAAATATACAAGCTATTAGAAGTGCAGGAAAAGATGGGGTTAAAAACACAGGTGGTGTGCCTACACCTAGTATGTCAGGGGGAACACCTGCACCTGAAATGTTAAGTGGTAGATTTGAATTAACCCCACCAACAGAACAACAACCTGTTCAGGCTTATGTAGTTACAGATAACCTAACAGACAATCAGAATAAACTTGCTTATATACGTAGGAGAGCAACAATATAAATCAAACAAATAACAATTAAATCTATTATATATTATGCCTTGTAAAAAATGTGGAAAAAAATGGAAGTGGGGAGAAAATGGAGAGTGTAAATACGATTCTAAAGATGCTTGTGAAAAAGCTAACCCTAAACACTATGAAAGTCTTAAAAACACTAAGATAGTTGAACTAGTAATTAGTGATGATAGTGAAGAACTAACTATAGATGCTATCAGTCTAGTAACAAGTCCTGCTATTGAGCAAGATTTTGTATTCTTCGGTAAAGAAAAAAACAACTTGACTTTTGCTAAAATAGATGAGGAAAAAAGAATGCTAGTTAGTCCTGCATTAATTCCAAACAAACAAATATTTAGATACGACCCAAATACAGATAGTGATTACTATGTATATTTTTCTAAGGACACAGTTAGACAAGCTGCTGAACTTTATTTAAAGCACAACAACCATCATAAAGCTACTTATCAGCACGAAGAAAGAGTATCAGGTGTCTTGACTATTGAAAGTTGGATTAAAGAAGGAGATATGGATAAGTCAAAGATGTATGGTTATGACTTGCCTAACGGAACTTGGTTCGTAAAAATGAAGATAGAGAATGATGAGATGTGGGATAAAATTAAAGGTGGAGAATTGAAAGGTTTAAGTATTGAAGGTTACTTTATAGACAAGATGGAGAAAATGTCTGAAACTATAAAACCAACTAATGAAGAAATACTATCGGCTTTAAATGAAATTATACAAGATATCAAAAATCAAACAAAAGGAAAATAATTCTATTATATAAAAAAAGAACTAACTATGGATTTAAAAAAACAAATATTAGTAGCACTTGGTCTTGATAAGCAAGATGAGGTAGCTTTAGAATATCAAGCAAAATTGGAAGATGGTACTTTAATAGTATCTACTTCTACAAATTTAGAAGCAGGTGTAGACATATCTGTTTTAACTGAAGATGGTTCAACAATGTTACTTCCTGTTGGAGAATACAAGACTGAAGATGGTCAAAGGTTCTCAGTAGAAAAAGATGGGGTAGTTGCTGAATTATATTCTGATGAAGTAGAAAAGGAAACAGAAGGAGAGCCTGTTAATGAGGAAATGGGTGATGACAAAGAAGAAGATGATTACAAAGATGAAGCTGATGTAGGAGATTGGGCAGGTATGGAAAAACGTATCAAGAACCTTGAAGATGCAATAGCTGATTTAAAGAAAGACAAAGTAGGGAATGATGAAGTTGAAGAATCTGATGTAGAAATGGACTCTGATACAGAACCTACTCCTAAGAAAGTAAAAACTACAGAGGAAATAGAATTTGAATATCAAGCTAAGATTGAAGAATTAAAATCTAAGGTTGTTGAGTTATCTAACCAACCTGCTGATACCCCTGTAGATACTAATAAATTTAGCACAAACAAAAAAGATTCTACTCCTGATTTGAGAAAAATGACAAAAAGGGAAAGAATTCTTTACAATTTAACTAATAATTAATTTAAAAAAATAAAAAAATGAGTTTTACAGTAACTAGTAACTATGCAGGTAAGGCAGCAGGGTTTTATATCTCTGCAGCACTTAAAGAAGCAACTTCTTTAGACCACTTAACTGTTTTACAAAATATCAAGTATAAAGAAAACTTACAAAAAGTAGCAGGTTCTAATTTAGTTAGAAATGCTGATTGTAATTTTACAGACCACGGAACACTTGCTTTAACAGAAAGTATCTTAACACCAAAGAACTTACAAATTAATATGCAAACTTGTAAGGACACACTTTTATCTTCTTGGGAAGCTGATACAATGAGAGCAGGTGCTATGAATAACAATGCTCCTAAATTTGAAGATTATGTTATTTCATACTTCACACAACATATTGCTGATGCAGTTGAATCTTCAGTATGGACTGGTGTTGGTGCAACTAATGGACAATTTACAGGGTTTTTAACTGCTACAACAGGTGCTTTTGCTACAGGGGGTGCAGTACAAGTAAATAATGTAGGTGGTGCAGGTACGGCTTATACTGCTGCAAATATTATTGCTAACTTACAATCTATAGCTGCTGCAATTCCTTCTAATATTTATGGAAAAGAAGATTTAAGAATTTACATGAATTGGAAGACTTACAGATTATATGTTTCAGCAATCTCAGCTTTAGGATATGTAAATATGTATTCAATGAATAACGACTATGAAGCTACTTTTGAAGGTATTAAATTAGCAGTTGTTTATGGAATGCCTGATAATAAATTAGCTGCTGCACAAGTATCTAACTTATTCTTTGGAACTGACCTGTTAAGCGATACGACACAAGTAAAAATGCTTGATATGTCTCCACTAGATGGAAGTGAGAATTTAAGATTTGTTGCTAAGTATTCTGCAGGTGTACAAGTAGGTATCGGTGCTGAAGCAGTACAACAAGACTAATAACTAATTATATGGAGAGAGGGTTTTTCCCTCTTTCCTTAACTTTTAAAACATAAAATAAATGGCTTGTGATTTAACTAAAGGTAGAGGAATTCCTTGTAGGAATTTAATCGGTGGTGTTAAGTATATTTATTTTGGTCAATTTGATGAGATATCTGCTATTACTACTGTAGCTTCTGAAGTAACTGATATAGAAATGGGTAGTAATACTTTATTTAGATATTCAGTTAGAAGGGGTAATGCAAGTGTAACAGAAACTATCACAGGTTCTACAGAGAATGGTACAGTTGTGTATGCACCATCATTAAATGTAAAATTAACAGGACTTAGTAAGGCAGACCAAAACGAATTAAAACTTATAGCACAAAATAGACTTGTTTGTTTTGTTCAATTAAATCAAACATTATCAACTAATGACCATAATGTAATATTATGTTTAGGTGCAACTAATGGGTTAGACCTCAATACAGGTACTAATCAATCAGGTGCTGCTTTTTCAGACCTCAATGGATACGATTGGACACTAGAAGGACAAGAATTTGCACCAATGCAAACTGTAGCAGACTATACAACTGTTCCATTTGACAATACTGCATTTACTATGGGAACTATTGTAACTTCTTAATCAGATTTTACATATAAATTTAAAGGAACTACTTCGGTAGTTCTTTTTTTTTCCAAACAAAATCAATGTTTTTCTATTATATAATATGATACACGGACAATACGGACAACCTTATACTTTTTACACTACGACTGAGGAAAAAAGAATAAACAAAACAGTACCTAGTTCACAGATAAGGTTTTTGTTCAAGTTTACTAATGGTATGGATAGGAATGTGGTTTATGCTTATGGGCAGAATCAGTTAGTAAACAACAGATACACAAAAGTTAGTATGACACCTAATACAACAGAAAATGTATTTACAGGAAATATTGACTTTATGCCTAATGGATATTGGGAGTATGAGGTCTATGAAGTAAGTTGGCAGGGTTCTAGTGTGGTTTTAGGAACAGGAACTGCACCAATAAATGAAACAGATGTACTTAGTCCTGCTGCAAATACAAAAGGAGTAGTACAAGGAAGGGTAGAGATAGGAAAGCTATACATTACAGAAGCAACAGGACAAGAAGAAGTACAATATCAAGAATATGTTAAACCAACACAAACAAATTATATATACGTAAGTTAAAAATAAAAAAAATGGGAATAAAAAATACACAAGCATTATTAAATGAACAATTAGGTCAATTAGGGGGGGTAGAAATATTTACAACTGCTGCACAAACAGGTAAAGATTACTATGCTATTTACTTTGTAAAAGAAAGTGTAATAGGTACTATCACTATGACTAATTCAACAGGTTCTAGTGCTTTACACACAACTGTACCTGCGGGTATGACTTTGTTTGGTAAAGTAACTGCTATTACACTTACAAGTGGTTTAGCTATTGCATACAAAAACTAAGAAATGAAATTAGCATTAGGACTATCTTTACCTACAAGTAACAAGGGAGGTCTTACACCTATACAAATACAGGTTAATGACTTTGAAGCAAGAGTTATTGCTGATGGTGGAGTATTTGAAGCTAAGGCTTGTTTAGTAGACCAATTAAAAAAATTAAATAATATAGCATGAGTTTATTAGATGATGTAAGTATTGTAGTAACTCCTAACGGATATAAGGCAGGAACTTTGTATGGTGTTTTACCAACAGCTACTGAAAGTTCAGAACTGATAACTTGTGGAGATTTTGCTTGTGCAGACCCTAATGCTGCTTGGACAAGAGGAACAGGAACAACAATATCAAGTGGGGTTGCTAATATAACAATAGCTTCATCAGGTAGTAGTCCATTATCACAAACAGGTGGTATTTTTGTTTCAGGAAAAAGATTTAAAGTTACATTTACTATATCTAATTATTCTAGTGGTAGTATAGCAGTTAGTAACATATCTCCTACAACATATAGAAGTGCAAATGGAACTTATACTTTAGATGGAATAGGTGCAGGTGGAGATTTTTTATTTTTTTCTAGTGGTTTTGTAGGTAGTGTAGACAATATATCTGTAATAGAAGTTACAAATTCAGATATGGATGTTACTAGAGCAACTGCTGCTACAAGAGTAGATGAGAATGGTTTAGTAAATTATGCTCAAGTTGTAGGTAGTGAAGTAGTAATTAATGGGGATTTTGACACAGATAGTAATTGGG
>Ga0181404_1000204_pt1 | contig 18014 bp, 19 predicted proteins | sample 27SPOviralmetaG_FD_130133 | JGI IMG/M metagenome (GOLD analysis project Ga0181404, IMG submission 130133) | Marine viral communities from the oligotrophic San Pedro Time Series (SPOT) site, San Pedro Channel, CA, USA - 27 SPOT_SRF_2011-10-25 | ecosystem: Environmental > Aquatic > Marine > Strait... | reverse complement strand
TCAGCTACAAATACTACAGTTGCTACTGCTACTTCTAGTAGTACTACAACTACATTTAATAAAAATACAGCAAGAAGTACTAACTGTGTAAAAAACACAACTACTACTTTTGAGACTAACTCAGCTACAAATACTACAGTTGCTACTGCTACTTCTAGTAGTACTACAACTACATTTAATAAAAATACAGCAAGAAGTACTAATTGTGTAAAGAATACAACTACTACTATTGCTACTGCTACTTCTAAAAACACTACAACTACATTTAATACAGTTACAGCCAGAAGCACTAACTGTGTAAAGAATACTACAACTACATTTAATAAAAATACAGCAAGAAGTACTAACTGTGTAAAGAATACTACAACTAATACAACTAAGAATACACTTAGAAGTACCAACTGTGTAAAGAATACATCAAAAAACACATCAACTAATACAACTACTAGTACACAAACTAACAGTGCTACTAACACTACAGTAGAAACTAACTCAGCTACAAATACTACAGTATCAACAAATACAACTACTAGTACCCAAACTAATAGTGCTACTGATACTACCGTAGCTACTGCAACTTCTAGTAATACTACAACTACATTTAATAAGAATACACTTAGAAGTACTAACTGTGTAAAAAATACAACTACTACGTTTGATACGAATACACTTAGAAGTACTAACTGTGTAAAGAATACTACAACCAATACAACTAAAAACACTTCAACTAATACTACTAGCTCAACATCAACTAATACTACTAGCTCAACACAAACTAACTCAGCTACTAGTACTGAAATAGATACTCAAACATCAACAACTACTGAAACTACATTTAATAAAAATACAGCAAGAAGTACTAACTGTGTAAAAAATACTCAAACTAACACAACTAAAAATACAACAACAACTTTTAACACAACTAGAATTACAGTAGAACAACAGGGTGGTAAAAACGAACATAGCACCAGCACATCTTTTGGTACAGCTAAAACCACTTCAACTAATACAACTACTAGTACCCAAACTAATAGTGCTACTAATACTACAGTAGCTACTGCAACTTCTAGCAATACTACAACTGCATTTGATACTATTACACTTAGAAGTACTAACTGTGTAAAAAATACAACTACTACTTTTGCAAAAAACACAACAACTACTTTTGCAAAAAACACAACAACTAATACAACTACTAGTACACAGACTAACAGTGCTACTAACACTACAGTTGTTACTGCAACAAGTAAAGACACACAGACTAATTCAGCTACAAATACTACAGTTGCTACTGCTACTTCTAGTAGTACTACAACTACATTTAATAAGAATACAGAAAGAAGTACTAACTGCGTAAAGAATACTACAACTAACACTACTAAAAATACACTTAGAAGTACTAACTGTGTAAAAAATACACTTAGAAGTACTAACTGTGTAAAGAATACTACAACCAACACTACTAAAAACACTTTAACTACTTTTGAAACTAACACAGCTACAAATACTACAGTATCAACAAATACAACTACTAGCACACAGACTAATAGTGCTACAAATACTACAGTAGCTACTGCAACTTCTAGTAGTACACAAACTAACTCAGCTACTAATACAGATGTAGATACTGCAACTACTAAAACTACTGAAACTACATTTAATACAGATACATCAAATAGTACGGCTACTAATTCAGCTACAAATACTACAGTAGCTACTGCTACTTCTAGTAGTACTACAACTACATTTAATAAGAATACACTTAGAAGTACTAACTGTGTAAAGAATACCTCAAAAAGCACAGCTACTAATTCAGCTACTAATACTACAGTAGCCACCGCAACTTCTAGTAGTACTACAACTACCTTTAATAAAAATACACTTAGAAGTACTAACTGCGTAAAGAATACTACAACTACCTTTAATAAAAATACACTTAGAAGTACTGACTGTGTAAAAAATACAACTACCACTTTTGAGACTAACTCAGCTACAAATACTACAGTATCAACAAATACAACTACTAGTACCCAAACTAATAGTGCTACTAATACTACAGTAGCTACTGCAACTTCTAGCAATACAGCTACTGCAACATCAAAAAGCACTGCTACTAATTCAGCTACTAATACTACAGTTGCTACTGCAACAAGTAAAGACACACAGACTAATTCAGCTACAACTACTACGTTTGCTACTAACACAACTAAAAATACAACAACAACTTTTAACACAACAACAGGAGACAATACTAACACCACTGCATCTACTACATTTGCAACTAATTTTTATGCGTAATAGTTCTTGCTAATATGTTACAACCCTAGTATAATACATTTAAATATATAAGGAGATAACATATGCGTTTAAAAATGTTTAATAAAGATAATACAGTCAAACATATAGGTAATGGGTTTACTAAAAATAAAACTTTAGGACACCTAAGAGATGTAGAAAAATACTACGTAAAAAAAGCAATAAAGTTAAAGATGGATTACGAGTATGATGTAACAGCAGATGAGTTACCTTACTTTAAAACGTTTGCATACACAGAACATGCACATTGTTTTTTAGGAACTACATTATGTAATGATAACAGAAGACAGTCTATTGAAGAAGCACACGCAGATGATGCAGAAATTAAAATAGATTATTTAGGATATTTAAAAGAAAAGATTAACAGTAGTACAAGTAATAAATATTCACATGCAGATGGAAAAAAACCTCTACCTCCTCGTGACCATCTTATTGTTCCTGTAGGATCAAATAAAATTAAAACAGACATGGATATAAATAAATGCAAATTTATTATTAGCCAAGTAGGAGAAGAAAATGTTTACTTTAAACCCCATCCAATAACTTCAAATGAATTAATTGGAGCAATTAAAGATCAACTAGAAGGTGACTTAGATTTAGGAGTAGTAACAGGTAGATACGAAGATTTATATGGCCTACTTAAAAATGCAAAGGTAGTACATACTAGTCATAGAAGTGAGTCTTGTGTATATGCAGTAGCATTAGAAAAAGAAATAGATCCAATAGACGTATATAAAACTATACCTAGAGCATCGTACTACCATATAAATAAACCTTTGTTTGAATCAAAAGACCCATATAACTATATGCAAAAAGTATTTAATAGTCCTAAGTGTGGTATATTTAATCCAGAAATAGAGACTGAGTGGCAGAAAAAAATGGATATGTGGTTTGAGTATCAAATGGATAAAAGACAATTTTATAGTTGTGCTTATGTGTACAATAAAGAAGGAACAATATAGTAATGGCTATTGTTTATGAAACAGGTAAAATGACAGCATTAATGAATACTGATGATATTATTAATGAAGCTGTTGCAGTAGCTACTTCCGCTATGGGTTCAGAAGATAGTTATTGGTTTAAATCTTGGAAAGAAATATATAGAGATAGATTTGATCTATACTGTGTTATGGCAAGAGATGATGCTGCTTCTAATAAACTTGTAGGTACATTTGGTTTTGGTGATATATCTCAATACGTAATATTAACTAGAGATAGATATCCTTGGGTTAATACTTTACGTGATGCTATAGTAGCAAAAGGTATTGATGAAAATAAAGTAGATGCAGCTTGTGCTATATATGTACACGCAGATTATACAGGTCAAAATATAGCTACAACTATGATGGGCAAAAGAGCTACGTATCAAATTGCAAGAGGTGTAACACATGCTGTTTCTTTTTCTTACGAATCAACAGACATAAAAAATTGGTCAGCAGGTAGAACTAGTGCTGAAGAAATGGGAACTGATGAACAAGGAAATAAAATATATTTCTTTGATCTTGATCAGTTAAAAATGTAATGTGGCCTTTTACTAAAGCTAAAAATATGTTTGGCCCACCTCGTTGGGGTGTTCACAAATATAGAGTTTTTAATATATCTTTAGTAGATGTAGCATTAGCTTTATTTTTAGCATACATATTTAAACTGTATTTATTTCCTGAGTGGAATTACGCTATAGTAATGATAGGAACTTTTATACTAGGTATATTTTTGCATAGATTGTTTGGAGTAAAAACAACAGTAGATAGATTACTATTTAAACGTTGGTACAAAAAAACTAAACAAGAAACTAAAGCTAGAAAAAATAATCATGAAACAATTATTATTTGGGATGATTGTTCTAAGACAAGAGGATAATAGGAATGCATACACTTTCAACAGAAGAATTAGAAAGTATGTTACATCGTGCTGCTGCTCGTGGTGCGAAAGAAGCATTGGTTGCTGTAGGACTACATGATGAAAATGCAGCCAATGATATCCGTCAAATAAGATCATTATTAGACGCATGGAAAGATACTCGTAAGTCCATATGGAGTACATTTGTAAAATTATCGACTGTTGCCTTGCTAACATTTATAGCAGGTGCTGTCTGGATGTCAATTAATAAAGGATAAAAAATGACTATATCAGAAAAACACAAAGCAGTTCTACAAGAGACACATGCAAAGTCACCATATTGGGGTGACGGCACTGCTGTAGAAAAACTAAAATACTATACACCGTACATAAATTCAAGAATGTGTGATACGGTACTTAACTATGGATCGTCTTACTTAGACACAAATAAATTAGCTATACCTATGAAGGACTGGAGTCCTTACGTTAAAGAAGTAATTAACTATGATCCTGCAATACCAGGGATTGACGTAGAACCTACTAAATCTGCTGATTTTGTTTTAATGCTAGATGTATTAGAGCATGTAGAGCCAGATCACTTAGATAGTACATTAAAATCTTTAAAAGGTTTAATGAAAAAAGGTGGCATGATTAGTGTTGCAGTAAAACTAACTAATAGAGTTTTAACAGATGGATCTCCTGCAGTTAAAAACATACAAGACCACGACTGGTGGGAAGCTAAGATTTCTGAGTACTTCGCAATAGATAAAGAAGTAATGAGAACTGGAGCGCACTACATGTGTATTGTATCGCCTAAATGATACGTACACTACTAACTATTACTAGCAGTATAGTAGCACTATTGTTTATAGTGTTACTTGCTAGTAAAGTATATGCAGAAGGATGTGACAGTGCAACTAATGCTAACTGTATAGAGACTAATAGTAATACAACATCTAATGTTAACTCTAATCTTACATCAGAAACCACAGTTAAGTCACCTCCACCTTCTGCAATGTCACCTACTATTAATAACTCTAATTCAGATTTATGTACAGTAGGTGTGTCAGGAGCAGTTCAAACACAGATACTTGGTATATCAGCAGGTACTACAACTAGAGATATGAACTGTGAAAGATTAAAAAATGCCAAAGTTCTATACGATATGGGAATGAAGGTTGCTGCTGTATCCGTACTCTGCCAAGACAAAAGAGTATTTGACAGTATGATGAATGCAGGTACGCCATGTCCATACGATGGTCTTGTAGGACAACCTGCTAAAGATGCATGGAATAACAATCAACATCTAATACCTGGTTCTAAGACAGGTAAAAAGGAGGAATGGAGTGACGATACTAAGAGTACAGCTACTGGTGCAAGTGCTGTTGGTGGCCTTTTGTTGGCCCTCCTATTTATACTCTGATCTACTATATGGAAGAACAGACAACGTAGCTAAGTATGTACGTACTTGGGATATGACTAAGGTTCTTCCTGCAGATGCAGGCTTAGAGGTGCAAGGAATATTTCATAGGTATACTATTACCAAAGAATCAAATGCTGATGCTATCGTTTCTATACTAAATAAAAATGCAACTGGGTCAGGTAACATATACGAAAGACATGACAACTGGAATCAACTACCTAGTAATACTAAGATAGGATTTGATGTTGTTACACCTTCTTTAGGTAAACGTTGGGGTGAAGGTAGTATAGGCGTAACAGGAGAAGCTACACTTAGTAATATAATTGTAGCATATAACTATAGATTTGATCCTTGCTTTATACCTTTATCAGATCCTAGTTGTCCAGACTATGAAAGTGCATTGTATCAGTACCTATTAGATAATGATCTAATAAACAATGAACCAGATATAAACGATCCATATTACGATGAGTGGGTACAATATCAGTTAGAACGTAAGGCAGAAGAACAAGAAGAAGAACAAGTTAAAAAAGAAAAGAAAGAAGAAGAAGAGCAAGAAGAGTTAAAAATGGAAAGAGCTTTATCTGTAGCAGGTGCAGCAGAACAAATAGCTAATCCAATGCAACAACTAGCCATGATGCAACAGCTAGCTTCTACAGGTACACTAGACAGTTACTATAGTGCAACAATAGAAGGTGGTACTTATAAAGATACAATAGAATTAAAAGACACAGAAATAAAAGATAACTACAAAGCACTAAGAAATTTAGCTCAAGATAACTTACATAGAACAATAGTACGTTCTCAATATGATAAATAAATGGAGATATTATGATTAAGAGATTAGCAACAATAGCATTACTAATGTCAGCTACCTCTGCAATGGCAGTTGACTCACCAATTAGCGGTGTAGTAGAACCTAAATGTTCTGTATGGACTGAAACATCAGGTGTCTACGGACATCCATTACCCTATAAGCTAACTACAACACCAGCAGATGGTGGCGTAAAGGCATCTATTAGAATAGATGTAGCACAGGCAGACTACTACAAAGCTAAGTTTACACATCCTAACAGCTTCTCATCAAGCCCAACACTTAATGACTCAGTTGCATGGACAGGTAGTACAGCCGTAGGACAAGTATCTGTAGCAGGTATGTCAGCATATGAAGCTGCAAAGGTTACATATAACAACGTAACTGAGTTTAACTTGACACTTGCAGGTAGCACATGGTTTACTGTAGAGTCAACTGCACAGTATGGTAGCACTAAGTCTCTACCAGCAGGTAACTATACAGCCTTAATAGTAGCGGAATGTATAGCAAAATAATACTGGCGTTAGGTTTTATTTTTTGCACAACCCTACATGCACACGAAATGACACCTACCTATCCCAAGCTAGTACCATCTTATGTAGACGATGTATACGTAGCAAAGATGAAATTATTTAATAGAAGAGATGACGTAGAGTATTATGAGATAGGTGTCTTTACAAAAGACTGGAAAGCATTACCATTTGCTTCTAGTTCAAAGATAATAAAAGTATCCTTCAGTAGAAGAAAACTATTTGAGGTATACATAAGATCAGTAGACTTATCAAAGGCTGTGTATATATGTACAGAGTCAAAGGTATACACAAGTACAGAACAAGTTACATTAGTATCTTCAAGAATATGCTCTAAGATAAAGCAAGACAAATGAGAATACTATTAACCATATGTCTACTTGTATGTAGCTATACACCTAGCTGGTCAGACTCTACATCTAACTCATTAAGTTTATCACTACCTAACTCTAGTATGAGTTATCAAGCAGATAAGTTTAGAGCAGGTGAACTAGATTGTAGTAACGCCATAGGCTCTGCAACACAGTGGGAGTTTGGAGTTACAGGTATAATACAGGGTGGTACTGTATCTACTAACAGTAAAAAAACTGGTGACGTAGGTGTTTACAGTAGAATAATAATACCACTAGGTAAAAGGGTTAAGTCAAGAATAGATTGTAACAGACTATATGAGCTAGAGTTACAGAAAAAAGAACTAGAAGTAATGAAGCTACAACAAGAACTTAATCAGTTAAGAAGTTTATCATTTGAAAATTAAGGTATAATATGGCAGAAGTAGAGATAGCAGGAGCAAAGATAAAAGGTGGCAAGATAATGCTACTTGTACCAATTGTTTCAGCACTAGGCGGTGGTCTATGGGGAGGCTTTGAATTTTATAAAGATTACATAAGTATGAAAGATATTATTCAAAACATAGATGTAGGAACTATAACAGCACAGAATACTTTAACACAGACTAAACTAGACGAAGCTATAGATTATACTCGTGACATAAAAAACAATCTACGTGAAGACATAATGACTACAGAAAATCATGTAGACAAAATACGTAATGAAGTTCAGAATGCTATTGATGAGATGAACCAGTTACAAAAAGATACACTAGCATCTATGCGAGAGGTAGAAGCATTGAACCGTGAGACAGAAAAAGATGTACGAGATACAATGCGAGAAACAGAAAGCCGTATAGAAGAAGCAATGACTAAACTTGAAGAGCGTTTAACCATGCGACTACAAGAAGCACTAGATAATCCATTAGTAGGAAATTAAAAAGGAAATAAGTAATGATACAGTTTGACGGATTTAAACCAGAAGCAATGAAAAAAATTCAAGGTAAACTTGGCTTTCAAGGCTATCCTGAAGAGTTTGAGGCTTACTTAGAACAAAATCCAGATAAAAAGGCTACTATGGATCAGTACGAACAAAAAGCTCTTGAAATGGTAAACGGTGGACATGTAGTAAAATTAAGGGGTGGTGGAGATGCAGAAGAGCATAGAAAGGCTTTAGGTATAGATTCTCAAGGAAGAAAAATTCCATATGGTCAGCCTGGATCTAAAATGCCTCCACCTACTGAAGTTACACCTTTGCCAGATCCTGGGCCACCAGAGGGTATTTTTCCACCAGTAGCACCAGAACCTGACCCACCAGTAGGTACTAACCCACCAGAACCTGACCCACCAGTAGGCACTAACCCACCAGAAGCTAGTCCACCAGGAGAAGTTGATCCAGATGATCCAATTACAATTCCTCCAGGATTAGTAGAGCCTCCAGAGGCAGGTGGTGCAGGTGTGTTAGGAGATTTAATGGCGCAAAGAGCGCAAGATCCTAGATTAACTCCAGGTGCAACTGTTCAACCTGTAGGTACTGTTATACAAGAGGATCAATTAGTAGATCCAAGTAAAGGTCAACTTACAGGAGATATAACTGCAGGCACTACTACAGCAGGAACTATACAAGCTACTGCACCTACTGCTATGACTACTGAAACTTATGATGCAGATACAACAGAAGAAGGTGTAAGAAAAGAAGTAGGTCAGCTACAACCTGCACAAGGTACTATTGGTGCTGATGAAACTTTTAAAGGAGAAGAATCTACTGAGACTATGGTGTCAGATTTAGAAGCTGCACAGGGTAAGCCTGTTCTTATAGATCAAACAGCTATACCTAGAAGAAAAATACAACCTGATGAAATTATAACAGGTCAAGTTAATCCAGTAAAAGCTGCTGAGTTTACAGAACAAATACAGGCAGCTAATGCTACACCTAGTAAACAGGCTACTGTAAAAGGTCAGTTAGCAGATTTAATGAAAGCGTTTGATGGAGGTCAAGCTCCACCTTGGGCTTCAGGAGCAATTAGAGCAGCTAATAATGCAATGTTAGCTCGTGGTATGGGCGCATCTAGTATGGCAGGTCAAGCTATACTACAGGCTGCTATGGAATCTGCATTACCTATAGCATCTTCTGACGCTCAAATGTTTGGACAGTTTGAAGCTCAAAATTTAAGTAACAGACAACAACGTGCAATGTTAGCTGCTGAACAAAGAGCTGCATTTATGGGTCAAAAATTTGATCAAGATTTTCAGGCTAAAGTTGTAAACGCATCTAAAATATCAGATATAGCTAACATGAATTTTACTGCAGAGCAACAGGTTATGCTAGAAAATAGTAAGATTGCAAACACTATGCAATTAGCTAACTTATCAAATAGACAAGCTCTAGTTATGGGAGAAGCAGCAGCACTTTCTAATTTAGATGTATCTAATTTAAACAATCGACAACAAGCTGCTGTAGAAAATGCACAAAAGTTTATGCAGATGAATATGGCTAATGTAGATAGAGAACAACAAACATCTATATTTAAATCTCAACAAATGATTCAGTCTCTGTTTACAGACTCTGCTGCTACTAATGCTGCTAAACAATTTAATGCTACAAGCGAAAATCAAACAAATCAATTTTTTGAAAACTTAAAAAGTACTACATCTCAATTTAATGCTTCTCAATCTAATGCACAAGCTAAGTTTAACGCAGGTGAAACAAATGCACAGGCACAGTTTAATTCGGAATTAAAAAATCAAAGAGAACAATTTAATGCTAATAACAGATTAGTCATAGATCAAAACAATGCTGTTTGGAGAAGAGAAGTAGCTACTGCAGATACTGTTGCAATAAACAGAGCAAATGAACTTAACGCAAATGCATTACTTGATATTTCAAATACAGCGTATAAAGATTTATGGAATTACTATGCTGATAGTATGGAGTTTGCTTGGACTGCTGCAGATAATGCACAAGAAAGAATTAAAGAACTGGCTATTGCAGAATTAGCTTCTGAAACAGATATACTTATAAGTAAAAATCAAGGTAGTACTGCAATGGGTTCAGCAATAGGTAATTTAATTGGTACTTTAGGATCTGCTTGGCTTGGTAGCCCAATTAAGATACTTTAATAATAGGAGAACATAATGTACGGTAATAATAACAGTTTAACTACATATAAAAAATTTCAAATTTTAGATAATCAAGAAAAAATTAAAAATGAAGAATCTACTAAACGTAATAAAATGTCGGATTCTCTGATGCCTAGAAGAAATAATAGCATGCCTACAAATAATACTTCCTCTCCTGCAGAAATTGCTTACAGAATATATAGTGCTATAAATAAGGAAAGAATAAATGCAAGAACAACAAAATAAAAGTTTAAATGCTCCTATGCCAGGAATGGCTATGACTGCGGAATTAGGTGCTAGACCTTGGCAACAACCTCCTAGATATAGTACAGTAGAAGATGCGGCAGACTATTATATAGATAGACTATCTTCAGATGAAGCTGCAGAACAAGTTGTAGATGTATTAGAAACAGGAGTTCCTGTAACAAAACTAGCTAACATTATGCAATTAAGTAGTGTAATGGAAGGTTTACACACAATAGACGTAGGTATGTTAGTAACACCTATACTTATTGAGTTTATAAGTTTAATTGGAGATAGTTCTAATGTAGAGTATAGATCTGGTATAGATGAAATAGATGATAATACTAAACAAAGATTAATAGCAAAAGCTATGAAAGAGTTTAAAGAAGAACAAAATAAAAAAGATAGTATTTCAGATAAAGATATGGCAGAGCCTATGATGGAAAGAATGCCTCAAGAACCTATGCCTGAAGAATCTGTTAATGAACCATCAGGATTAATGGCGAGGAGATCAGTATGAGTTTTTTAGAAGGTTTAGTAGGGGGTCTAGCAACTGGTCTTGACACAGGTATAAGAAGACAGATAGACCAAAGAGAAAAAAGAATTAGTGAAATTTCAAAATTACGTGCATCTAAAGTAATTGAAGAAAGTGGTAAACACGCAACGCAATTTAAAGATACAAAAAATAAAATTAGAACTTATGCAGGACTTGTTAATAATGACATGAACTTAGTTCAATATGCTGTACAAACATATGGATTAGATGGTGCAGAAGAATTTTTAAAGGACTTAAAAACTACTTCTGATAATAGTGGAGGAGCTATATCTACTTCTGACCTAGTTAAAATAGATAGAGATCCTACGGCAAATATTACTGCAAATCAATTAACTCAATTTGTTGTAGGAGAAGCTCCTAAATATTCACCTTTAGCTCCTAGCAAAGTTACTGAAAATAGAGGAATCCTTGGATTTTTTGACCCAGATTACTCTGATCAAGTAAATGCACGATCAAATGAGTTAATTTCAGCAGTTAATAACGATATAAGTATACCAGTAAATATTCCCAAATTAGCTCCTGTATCTTCTAGTGGAGAAAAAACTTGGCTAATAAACGCACCAAATGACCCTAAAGAAAAATTAGAGTATCTTAAAACTATAAGCAACTTGTACCTAAAAAAATATAACAATTATGAAGATAAGTCCTCTCCAGAAGCAAAGGAAACATTAAATATATTAACAGAAATTTCTAATTCTCACAGGGCAGAATATGATTTGTTTAATGTAGATAACCAACAAAATAACATGACAGATTCTCAAAGATTGAATATAGAAAAAAGACTTACAGGTGATATTGGAATTACTATGTTTACTAAAGGTACATATGTTGTAGATGCAAATTGGGGTAAAGTGTATGAAGTTAGTGACGCTAATCAAAAACCTATCGTGCTTTCTATGGCTAGACACATGAGTAACGAGTTACAAAAAATTTCTACTGCAACAAATAGGGTAGGTAAAAAAATAGACGTTACAAAATTAACAGACGTAAGAAGTGTAATGATGGAAAATTTACAACAAGGACTGATAACTGACGTAGTAATTGATTATGGAAATGATTCTACTGCACCTACAGTAGTAGACTTTAAAGTTAGAAAAATTCAAGAAGTATACCCTACTTCAGAACAGTTTTTTGAATCCTTTTATGAGAAACTTAAAGACCCAAAATATGATGTATCTGACACATCTACTGATCCAAGTCTTAAAAAGAAAAAAACTGAATTAGGACTTGACCCTTCTTCATTAGATGGAACAGATGATACAGATAAAGAAAGAGAAATTACAGACTTAAAAGATGTAACAACGTATAAAGGCTTGCAAACTATAATTAATATAGCAGGAGGAAAAAGCAGAGCAGAAAAAATTAATGTTATAAAAGACATACATAAGAGTATATTAAATGGTAAAGTTTATTTGTATAACGGTGATCCTATAAGAGCAGATCAATTTAAAGCAATCTATCCATTTGCTTTTAAATAGTAATAAAAGGAAAATATTATAATGGCATCAATGTATCATCTATATGATAAAAGTAGTTTAAACAGAGAATCTCTTATAGAGGATCAAGATTTTTTATCTGATGCAAGATCTTTTTTACAAGGGCGTGAAGGTTATTCTGATCAAGATTTAAATGATCCAGAAGATTTATATGATGCATACTTAGAACATTTTCGTGTTCAAAATGTAAACGAAGTAACTGCAGCAAAAGATTTAAACTATGCGTATAGAGCAAAAAAATCTGGCAATGTTAACGAATTACAACAATTTGGAAGATTAATGAGTACCTATGATAAAGTAGATAGTGAGTATGATTTAAATATGATAGGAGATTACATAGGTGGAATAGCTACTTCGCCTAGTACATATGGTAGTTTATTTACTGCAGGAGGAGCAAAAGCAGGAACGTTAGTTGCACAAAAAGGCGTACAATTAACTTTACGAAAAGTTTTAAAAGATGCGTTAGCTCGTCAGGCATTGACTAAAACAGCAATTCAATCTTCTGTTGTTGAGGCAGCAGGAGCAGGTGCTACCGTTGGATTACAAGAACAGGCAAGAGTGTTAGCTACAGATCAAGAAAAAATTAATTGGAAAAATGTAAGTTTAGCTACAGGTTTAAGTGCAGGTGCAGGTGGTCTTTTATCTTTGCCAGTTACTGGCAGACAGATAATAAGCGGAAATAAATCAGAGCTTTTGTTACAGGGAAATAAAAAAGTATTAGAAGAAGCAATATCAAATTCTCACAGTAAATATGCTGTTCCAATATTTAACGGTACTACTGGATCACGTAATGCAGATAAAACATCTAAACATGCAAAACAAATAAGACAAAAATTATTGTTGCCATTTTCAGATACTATACCTGAACTTTTAACTGAAGGTAAAGTTTTACAAGAAGTACCAAGTAAACTTCAAAAAATAGATGCATTTAAAGAAGGAAGACCTTATGCAATAGCAATACAAGAGTTAGATAATATATCTGCTGCAGGTGCTAGAATGATAGATGAGATTGATGAAAAGTTAGCTGCTATAGGAGATAGAGAATTTGGAGAAGGTGTAGAAAGATTTGGTTCTAAATTAAGTTATGCTCTAAGTAAAGGTTTAATAGATGGAAGAACTGTTAGTCCTATACTAAGAAGACACAATATTCAAATGAGTCAACTTGGCCCATTGGTTGCGGAAGAACTTTCTCGTGCAGGTACGATACTAGGAACATTTGGAAACGCAACTAAAAGTTCTACTCTTAGATATAAAAGAAATGTAGAAGCATTAAATCATTTAGATGACTTACTATTAGCTAATGGCGTAACAAGTTTAACTAGAAAAGCTAGAGAAAGTTTAATGGATGAAGCTCCTACTGTTACAAGAATGATTTGGAATGGAGCAAAAGTATTAAGTAAAACTTCTGTAGGTATGATGACTATTCAGTTAGCTACCACTGTTAGAAACACTAACAATGGTTACATGCGTAATTTTACATACGCTTTAGATGAATTTAATATGGGAACATTAAATTATTTTGCAGGAAAACTTGGAAGACCTTGGAATATTAATCAGTTAAGAGCGGAAGGAATACCTGAAGAGGATATTGCTAAGTATGCAGACCTAATGGTAAAGCGAGGCCAAGCTCAAGTTAAAAATTCAAGAGACTCAATTTTATTTAAAGATCTTTTATTTGGTATAACAAGTCCTGAAAATCAAGCATTATTTAAAATACTTCAAGATCCTGCTTTTGGTCAATCCGACGAATTATCTAAGCTTGTAAGAGGATTAGGCGATATTGCAGAAGTTACAGGTACAGAAAAAGGTCTTTTAGGTGCAACTAGATACGCTAATACTTTAAATACTTTGTCTGATAATATGTTTAAAAGAGCCATATATTATAGAGAATTAAATAAACTTATTAACATTAAACCTATAAAAATAAAAAATGCAGATGGAACATTTACTGAACTAGATGGTATAGATAAAGTTATGAGAGAGGGTCAGTTTAATCAAGTTCCAAGTGAGTATATTTCTGAAGCTATGACAGAAGCATTTGAATATACCTATCAGTTTTCTAGGTTTAAAGAGATTGAAGGTGGGGCAAATCAGATAGCAAATTGGTTTTTAAAAGCAGGAACAAACCCAATAGGAGCTATATTTGCTCCTTTTCCTAGATACTTAGTAAATCAACTTAGATTTTGGTATACTCATGCGCCTGTCTTGGGATCTATAAATTTTGGAGGAATATTAAATAAACCAGGTGTTAAAGGAGGAAAAAGAACAGGCACAAAATCTGCTATTGCAATAGATGGCGAAACTTTAGGAAAACAAATGACAGGTTTAGCGACCTTGGGTACTTTTCTTGGATTAAGAACAATTTATGGGGATGAGACAACAGATTCTTATACCTTCTACAATCCTACCAGTGGAAAAAAAGAAGATTTTAGAGCCTTTTTAGGGCCGTATTCAATGTTTGCTTTTGCTGTAGACATGATTTATAGATCCGATCTGTACGGCATTGCTACAGGTAGAGAAGAAAAAGACTTTAATCCTTACAATAATCTTGCAAGATCTCTTCAAGATCAACCTTTTAAATCAAAAGAACTTTTAGAAGCTGCTTTTGGGCAACTAGGGAAAGGAGGTTCTGGACTTTATCTAGTAGATGCCATAGTAGAAGCAGCACAAGGAGCAGGAGATAACAATGAAGATGTAGCTAGAGAGGTAGCTAAACTATTAGGAACTATTCCTGGAAGAGCCATAGTAGGTGCAGGAATGCTAAAAGACATAGCAGCTACAACAGACACTCCATTTACATCCGCAGAAGATTATTTAACATTGCCAGATAATTCAGATGTAGATCTTATGAAAATATTTATGTTATCAGCTACTAGAGCCTTACCTTTAAGATTTGATATTGACGGTAAAAAAATTGATTTAGCAGATCATATCAGAGGAAAAGATCATCCATTAAGAGATGACTTAAATAACCCTTTAGAACCTAGAAAGATATACAGAGTAAATCCTGTAATAAAACAATTATCAGGAATTACACCTAAAGATATAGGCTCTGAAATAAGCAATGAGTTTGATCGTTTAAGATTAGAGTGGAGAGACTATACGCCTAAAAAACTTAAAGGGGGAGACTATCTAAATAATATAGCTAAAAGAATTATGGCTATGGAAATTTCTACGGAGTTAACTAAAGAAATTAATGACGAAAAAACGTATTTAAGTTTTAAAACAAATGAAGCAAAAGAAAAGTATATAAAAAGTAGATTGTCTGAAATAAGAACAGTGGTAAAAAAGAAAGTATTAAATTATGATTTAATGGCTAAACCAAATAGTGAATCTGACGAAGACTATATTCAAGATTGGGTAGACTATCAAAGACATACTTTTGCTACTAGATTTGAAAATCTTTCTGGCTCTGAAAAAAGAATAATAAATCAAGCATGGAAAGTATTTAAAAGTAAAAAATTTAAAGAACATTTAAAAACATCTATGACAAAGGATTTAAGAAAATTAAAAGATGCAGATATAGTTTATAATGGAGAACTAATTAGTGGAACAAAAGAAAAACCTGTAATGTCTTTAGAGGCAGTAGATTTTCTTCAAACATTTTATAGTGAAATATTTTTACCATATAGAATTACAAAACCTAAAAGATAAAATAAACAAAAGGGGGCGTTAAGCCCCCTAAATGTTTCTACCTATTGTCTCCACTACCATTTATCTTTCCCCTATCAAACCTATCTCTTAGTTTATTTTCATTAAGACTTGCTATCATACCCAGTGACATATTAAGATCTTGTGCCAGTGCAGCACAGTACCAAAGTACATCTCCTATCTCACTGGCTATCTGTTCTTTCCAATCGTTTGGTTGGTTCTCTATGCCATCACGCATAACCTTCTTAACCTTGTTAGCTACCTCACCTGCTTCTCCTGCTAGTCCTAGTGCAGGGTAAAGTATCTTGTGTTCAGGTGGATATACAGCAGTTTTTATTGCCGATCTTTGATAAGCATTAAAGTCAGACATGTTGTACTTCTCCTTCAGCCATTCTCTTACCTCTGTTTCTAGTTTTTTCATATGTAATTACTCGCTTTAGATTCTCATACCATGCTTTATTAAATCCTCTGTTCCATTCTCTGTGTTGCATGGTATCTCTGTGAAATGGATTACCTACACGACCACGTTTAAAATCATCAAAGCCCTTCTGAAATTGAACCTTCAGTGGGGCATCGTATTTTCCAAGGCCACGTTCTTTTCTTGTCAAAGTCTTTTTCATATTACTTCTCCTTTTTAGGTTTAAGTTTTTCTTTTAGCTCCTTTATCTTTCCTTCTTGTACTGCCTGAACACAAAGTATGATATGATTTAGTAACGCAAAGTTTTGTCCTTCGTCTTTGTGAAGCACAGCACTACCTAACTTTAATGTGTTTACAATACCTACGAGGTCTTTGTTTTTCTCATCTATCTCGTAGTCTTTTCCTTCTATATTTACCTTCATGTGTTTCTCCTATGCTGTTATGTCTACCATCTCACATACTTCGCCAGTGCAGGCAAATGTCTGAGATGATTTGGTTGTGTCTTCAACTTCAAAGTCTGATAGTTTAGACCAGTCTATTTTACTAGGCATGATACTTTTTAATAACTTATATTCATGCTTAGTACAATCCTGATAGGGTGCTTGCTGATAAGTATGATCAGAGTGTGGTAAAAATGACACACCACTCATCTCATTAAAGTTTCTATATACAAATGCACCTACTTCCATCCACTCATTGTCTCGAACTGTTATTGTAACAGAAGGTTTATGCTCTGTCCAGTGTCTTTGATATATAAGCCACATGTCTAGCTGTTGTAGAGCTGTCATATCATTACGTGTAACAGACTTCGGTGGTGCTGCAACAGGAAAGCTGAACACTGTAGTTGTGTCAGGTTTCATGACACATGGCTCTGCTGGTATGCCCTGATCTTGCATAAACTGTGTAAGAGGATCTTTGTTATCTCCACGTACAGTTCGTATGTAGTGTGGTGAATGTCTTGCATGTATACCTGATGCAGAGTCTACTAACTGTGATACAGTGCCTGATGGCTTACAGCATGTAACCGCAGTACTCTGTTCGACACCAAGACTTTTAGACCATACAGAATTTATATATACTGCATATTCTTTCAGGCTTTCTAAGTCTCTAGCTAAGTTTTTGTTAGCTGATGTCATAATAGGATTGTCCATTATGCCTGTCAGACTTACGCCTAACAATCTTTCTTCTTCAGTGTTACGCTGCCATATCTTACGTAGATATGGAAACTTAGTGTATGTAGACTGTATTGTGCCTAGTATAGTAGCGACCTCAACTTTAT
>Ga0181404_1000203_pt1 | contig 18026 bp, 29 predicted proteins | sample 27SPOviralmetaG_FD_130133 | JGI IMG/M metagenome (GOLD analysis project Ga0181404, IMG submission 130133) | Marine viral communities from the oligotrophic San Pedro Time Series (SPOT) site, San Pedro Channel, CA, USA - 27 SPOT_SRF_2011-10-25 | ecosystem: Environmental > Aquatic > Marine > Strait... | reverse complement strand
TTCTTTAAGCTCAAAATTATTCCAAGAATGAGTCGGTGCTTTCTGTGATGGTGTTTCATTACGGAAAACATTTAAGTATATGGGTTTGTCTAAAGCCATTATATCTCCTATTTGTTTGCGTTTATATTTGTTGTAACTTGTTCGTTTATCTGTTGTGCTTTCTGCTTGACGTACTCAAAGGTACTTGGGTCAGAATCTTTTAAATCCATAATCTTAAACTCTGTCATAAACTTTTGTTTTTGAGTTTCATAACTACCAACGCTTCTTGAATACTTTGCAGCTTCAGATAAATATTTCAAAAATTCATCTGCTACAGCTTTGGCATTAGGATTCGGTTTAGCAATGGGTTTAGTTTGATTGTTCAAAAAGTTTTGCATTTCATCGGCACTTGCAAGTTCTGTACCTGCAAATCCTGCAAAAGCCAAACATCGTCCTACCGCAACGGATTCTTGCTTTTCATAATATTTCTCACCAACAGATACTTCTTTTGAATTACCTGTAGCAATTAACTTATCATCAAGCCACATCTCACAATGAAACTCTGCCAATCCATTTGCATCTTTAGTTGTTGTTCTAATAGATACTCTTTCACCAAAAGTTTCTCTGACAAAATTTAATCTATCTTTGACCTGGATATAATTTTTCCCACCTTTAACTTTTACAGTGTCATAGGTTTGTTTTGCAAATTCTTTAATAGCTTCTGATAATGTAATCATTTGCAATTTCCTTTTGTAACACTTGGTTCTCCCACAACATCAATAAACCATATATAGGAAAATTGAGTATTATCTTTAGAACATTTTTTTCCGATTGATACTTTGTACTCTGTATAATCTTTACTAGCTGTTGTGCAGCCTACCAAGATTAAAGCAAAGAGTATCGCTATTGTTTTTTTCATATTTTTCCTTTCTATTTAAATTCTAATTTATTTTTTATTTTTTGATATTTAACTATCATTTCTTCCTCAAGATCATTGTCCTCTAATCTTTTGTCAATAAGATCAACTAAGATTAATCTTTCAGAATAAGTTAAATTTGCTTGTTCCATTTATCCTCCTTTGTTAAAACTTAATCTTAAATTTTCATGGCTTTTCTTCATCCAAATATCTTTTTCTTTTCTTAACCTGGTATTGTCATTCATGAGTGCTTTATTATCTTGTCTTAATATATCTTCAGTTCTTTTTAATTGTTTAATCTGCTGTTTAAGTTGATCTACAGTTTCGCTGATAATTACATTGCTGTTATAATTTGCCATAAATGAAACACTCCTAAAATAAATATTAATAAACACCCACCAAAATAAATCCAAAAATCTTTATCAAACATATAATTTTGTTAATCTTTCTATGTATTGAGAATCAACACCCTTCCACCAAAAAGTATCTTTTCTTATTTCTGAAAAATCTGTCTTAATAATACTTGCTAATTTTTTAACATCTCCATCTGCATAACGTAATTTATTCTCCCATATTTTTTGATACATAATTAATTCGTCATAATATTTTTGTAAATTATCAGGTCTTAGTTCAGGTGTATTATCTTCATGAAAAGCTACTGCTTCATCTTCGGTTGCATAAATTAAACATGGTTTTAAATGTGGTACTGCTTTTTTATAGAGTGCCATAGACATAATATCTTTTGTGAAAATTTTATCATCAATTTTACGTTTTGATATTGACCAGCCTTTTTTTGTTTCTCTAATTGATCCAAACAAATTTTTAAAATCATAAAAATAGTTTGATCCTTCCAAGTCTAAAAAACATCTAAAGTATGTTCCAACTCTATCATCCCAAATCGTATATTCTGTTTCTGCTTTAAAACTTGAGCCATGATCTAATTTTAAAACTTCACCAACAATATTTTGAATTATTCCAGGTGCTTGTTTTGCTATAAGATCAGCTTTAATTTGATCTTTATTTCGTTCCGTCATAGTTTTTTACTTTTTCATTAATTATTTTTGTGACTTCATCTAATTTAACTTTATTAACCAACATATTTTGAGCTGCTTCATGAATTAATGTTCCCATAAAGAAACTTGCATTACTTGGTAAACCAGCTCTTTCTTTTGGTGTTAAAACAATACGTTGAAAAAATCTGACATCATCCGGTAAAGAATTTTCTGATTTGCTAGTATTGGTTAAACCAAATTTAGTATAACAATTATCTATAGTTCTTAAATCGTTTCCCATTGATTCGTTTGATAATATAGTTCTATGCACAATGCAAGACCATTTTATTACATATTTATTTACATTGATTAAAAAGTGAATTTAGTTATAAATGATTCGCAGATAGCGATGAAATTGCCAAAGCAAATAAAGATACGAAATAGCACCATTTTGGTGTCTACTGTAGATCCTGAAGAAGCTAAGAGAGAGGATTATATTGGCATTTACGATGGTAAAAAAAACACTATCAAAATAAGCAAAGCAATAAAAGAAAACAAATTATTATGCGATGTGCTTATTCATGAAGTTATTCATGCTATCTTAGATAAGGGGAACAAAAAGATAAGATCGGAAGAACCTACTGTTAATTTTATTGCAACGCAGTTTGTTCATGTCTTAGATAAAAACAAAGAACTGATAGGATTTATAAAACGATGTCTGAAATAGTAACCCTGACCAATTATCAAATTTCTCTTGCAGCTCAAGTCGGTTGTATGAGAGTAACAGAAACTTTAAGAATGAAACAATCTTGGGGTTTTAATTATAAAGAACCAGTTTATTTTCAATTTGCCAAATCCATCTCTGGAGCTTGTGCTGAATTTGCTGTTGCACATTATTTAAAAATAGCACCACAGATTCATGTTAATCATGGAGCAAAAGCTGACATTAAAGTCAATGGCACTGAAATACAGGTTAAATCCCATTTATATAAAAACGATAAAAAACCATTACTTTACATTAGACAAAATGCTAGACCAGGAGAATTATTTTGTTTTGTGTCCGACAAATCCCCAGAGTTTCGTATACTTGGATTTATTATGGCAAGTGATATTATTTGTAGTAAGGAACGATTGACAGACTTTGGTTTGCCAAGACCTCCAGTTTTTCAGCTTGATCTTAATGAGCTGAAACCATTAAATAAGATTGTATGAAGGTTTTAGATTTGTTTAGTGGTATTGGTGGATTCAGTCTTGGATTAGAATCAACCGGTTATTTTAAAACGATTGCTTTTTGTGAAAAAGATAAATTTTGTCAAAAAGTTTTACAAAAGAATTTTCCTAACATACCAATTGAAAGTGAGGTCAGAGATGTCAAAGGAGAAAAATATGCAGCAGAAGTTGTTACAGGAGGATTTCCTTGCCAACCATTCTCAGTCGCAGGAAAACGAAAAGGAACAGACGATGATCGCTACCTCTGGGATGAAACTATTAGAATTGTTGCCGAAACAAAACCGAAATTTTTTATTGGAGAAAATGTTGAAGGCATTATTAACATCCAAAACGGCATGGTACTCCGACAGGTGCAAAATGATTTGGAAGGAGAGGGTTTCCAAGTCCAATGTCTTGTTATTCCAGCTTCAGGCATCGGTGCTTGGCATCAAAGAAAACGAACATGGATTATTGCCAACTCCAAGACCTTCAAGGGAGGAGAACCCAGAGAGCTTGATAAAAAGAAAGGGTCTGAGAAAAGCTATGCAACACAATTTAACAGCAGCAGTGAAGATGCTGCCAACTCCAAGAGCAAGAGATCACTTTGGAGCAGTAAATCCAAATCAAGTTTCAATGAACAGCAAAGGTTGGACATCAACAAGAAAAGGAACAGGAGTGAGATACGGAGCAACTCTTCCAGACGTAGTGAACAAAATTACAGAGATGTATCCGACTCCAACCAAGAGAGATTACAAAGACTCAACAATAAGCAAAAGTTATCAAAAAAGAAATTCAGACTCCCTGCCAATAAAGATGATGAAAGAAGGCAAACTTGGTGGCAAACTCAATCCAAACTTTGTGGAATTCCTGATGGGGTATCCTATGAATTGGACAAAGATAGAAGCAACCGAATAAAAGCTCTTGGAAATTCTATTGTACCCCAAATTGCAAGAGAGTTAGGATTAGCCATAATTAAGGCAGAACATGAAGCCTGAAAATATTAAATTAAATATTTATGAAATAACTAGGCTAGATAAAAAAAAATGTGATAGTATTCGGCAAAAAATTTTAGAAAAAAAACAAAGATACACTCAAGATGAGCTTAGTTATATTCAGCGTATGAACCAATATAATATGTTTAATAATAATGAACTTAACCACATTGTTGCCACATTTTCAAATCTAGCAATTAGCAATAAATTATGAGTAAAGTTGAAAAGGTACTTTCTGGATTACAGGCTTTTGTGTGCATTATTTTGCTTTTGGCAGTGTCATTGGTCTATTTTGTATTTGTGGCTGCTCTATGTGCCTTAAAATGCCTGTATGATACTGTTTCATACTATATAGAGAAATGGTTTTGCTGAAATGAAGTATTTTGAAAAGGTAGATAGGGAGTTAATACATAACAAGGTTTTAACAGCTAATGAAAAGATGGTTTATATTATCTGTTATTCTTTTCGTAGTGCTCCTAAGGGTTGCAGAATATCTTATGAATATTTGAAGCAACGTACAGGTATCAAAGACAGTAGAACCATAACCAAAATACTTGACCGACTCACTTTGTTTGGAATGTTAGCTAGAAAACAAATTAGTAATAAAACGCTTCACTTTGTTTTTGATAAACCTACGATGCAAGATTATATAAAACACAACATTAATAAGCGAAATAAACTAAAAAAAGTTAATGCTAAACGATTAAATAAACCTGTTAATAAGTCTAAGGTTTTGAGAATAAAAGACTACTTTCCGACCCACAAATAATGCATTCCGCACCTACATTAAATGTACGTAAATATAGAGCTATATATATACTTAAATTATATAGTTAAATATATATAAGGTTGTATTCTACTGATCGGCAGCTTTACCGATACCCCCAATGCCTGTCTTAAGGGATTATTGAAAACACTAAAAAAAAGTTTTAAAAGTAGTTTATGTTAGAGAGGGAACTTACACCGCAAATTTTAGACCAGTATTTAGGAATAGCCAGTTGGGTAGATAATAAGATTGCACCACCAAAGAAGCCAAAAGCAAGTCAGATGTTTAATTTAATCCAAATCATACCGGATAAAACAGACCATAATAAATATGGTAAAACTAAGATAAGAATTACACCAACGTCAAAACAGTTACAGATTTATGAGTTAGTGCTTAACATTATGCTTAAAACCACAGCAGAATACAGAGATTTAATATACATTAAAAACTTTCCTTACCGAAAAAGTTACAGAGATATGAAATACTTTTTTGTAGGTGATAGCCATGAAACGATAAGAACAAAATATAACAATGCATTGTTTGACGTAGCCAGGATGGTAAATAAAATAGGATTACAGAAATTTATTTGACAATTAAGGCAAAATGCTTAATTAATTTCTTATATTAGGATTTTTACATTCTAATCATTCTTACCCTGCCAGAATCTGTTCCTTTTCGTTCCCCCTTAGAATCGTTTATCCTTAAGGTCGTTCTGGCAGAGTTAGAATATTTAATCAAACGTCTTTTGCACTCTTGATAAAATACACCTTTGACAGATAAAAGGTTAATCAAGGTTTGACGTTCTAATTGTTTTTTGTTCATTAATGTAAAACTTTCTTTTTTAATGAACCATCAATATATATTCCGACAACTTTTATAAATTTTTGAACTGTCATATATTTAAACAGATCACCATTGTCTGGGTCTTGCTCAAGTTTTCTTTTTAACTTGATAAAGTCTTCTTTAGTTTTTGGTAGTTTCATTTTTATCCTTTCGTTACAAATCATAATACTTATTGTACACATAAAGTAAACAATCAAATAATAAATAATATAAAATATGAACAATCAAATAATAGAACAAAAACAGAACAAGCCGGTAGGTAGACCAAGTAAATTTTCAAAAAAAACTACCAAGAAAATTATGGAGCTATTAGCTCAAGGTAAAAGCATTAGAGATATTACAAGACTTAAATCTATGCCTTGTTGGGAGACTTTAAGAAATTGGATTAACAAATATCCTGAGTTCCAGGAACAATATGCAAAAGCTAAAGCTGATGGAATTGAGTTTGTATTAGCCAATGCTGAAGATTTGTTAAATGAGAATTTAGAGAACGCTAAGTATGAGAAAAGAACTGATTTAGGTAAAACTCATCTAGTAAAAGCTGCTGTAGATTTAGCCAAATGGAAAGCAGAGAAGCTAAACGCTAATGTTTATGGTAAAAAGAATGAACTAAATGCAAAATTGGGAGACCAAATAATACAAGTTAAATGGTCTGATTAACTTTATTTTGTAATGTATTTTTGCAATCTGCATACAAATAATTAGTACAAAAAAGTTATAGGAAACAAATGTTCTTGTTTTGTACTAATTGGCTGATAACTGATTTGTTATCGGAAATTTTAGTAACAAGAATGTTTTATTATCATTAGTAAATAATCTAGGTTTTTAAGTAAAAAGGGTGGGGTTTTGTGCGATGCACCACCCCAAAATTATATTTGTAACTATAAAAATATTTATAGGACTCACACACAACTAAACTAGGAGGCGACAATGGACTTTGACGATAAAGGTTACAAAACCATAATTTACATTGATAAAAATAACCAGGTCGTTATTAAGTTCAACGGCTTTCAAGATAAAAACGAAGCAGATACTTTTTCTCAGTTTATCTCATGGGAGCTTGGCATAGAAGGTTCACACTACAATACGACATATCATTAAGGGGGGTTTTGTTTTAAAATGCCAATTATTGAGATTCCGTATAAACCAAGAGCATTGCAAAAAATTTTGCATGAAAAAATCTCTAAGAGCCGATTTAGTGTTTTAGTATTACATCGTAGAGCCGGTAAAACTGTGATGTGTATTAATCACATGATTAGAGCTGCTTTGACAAACCCTAATCAACCAAGTCGCTACGCCTTTATTTCGCCTACATTTAAACAAGGTAAAGCAACGGCATGGGATTACATCAAAACCTATGCTGGAAAAATACCAGGTGTAAAATTTAATGAGTCTGAACTTAGAGCTGATTTTCCTAATGGTTCAAGAATCACCATTCTGGGGGGTGAAAATGACCAAGCACTCAGAGGTATATTTTTAGATGGTTGTGTATTTGATGAAACGCAAAGCATTAATCCCAGTGTGTTTCCTGAAGTCATAAGACCAGCATTAGCCGACAGAAAGGGCTGGTGTATTTTTATAGGCACACCAAAGGGTAGAAATTATTTTTATGATCTATATTGCCAAGCCAAAAAAATGGATGGTTGGTATGCCTCTACACATAAAGCAAGTGAGACAGGCATATTAGATAGCGAAGAATTAGATTCTGCAAAACAAATGATGTCGCCTGATTTATTTGAACAAGAATTTGAATGTTCATTTCAAGCTGCAATCACCGGTGCTTATTATGGCACTTTGATAGAAAGGGCTGAGCAAGAGGGTAGAATCACCGATGAATTATATGACGAAAATTTAGAGGTAGAATCTTGGTGGGATTTGGGAATGAACGACCAAACAGTGATTTGGTTTGTTCAGCGATATAAAAGTCAAATAAGGCTTATTGATTATTACGAAGCAAGTGGTGAAGGATTAGATCACTATGCAAAAGTAATAAATAATAAACCTTACGATTATTCAACGCACATAGCTCCTCATGATATTAAGGTTAGAGAACTTGGAGCTTATGGTAAATCAAGACTAGAATCTGCGTTGGAATTAGGTATAAGCTTTACAGTAGCTCCAAAACTATCTATTGAAGATGGGATTGAAGCTGTGAGAAAGGCAATTCCAAATTGTTATTTTGATAAAAACAAATGTCAAGTTGGAATAGAAGCATTGAAAGCCTATCAAAAGAGATGGGATGAAAAAAATCAATGTTTTAGAAACAAACCTTTACACAACTTTGCTTCGCACTCTGCTGATGCGTTCCGCACAGGAATCGTTGGTAGTGGGATAGAGGCAACCGATTGGAAAAAAACAATAAGCGTAAATACAAATTATATAATTTAATATGGCAAAAGTTTCAGATCATGAATTAAGACACATTATAAATAATGAAATCAATAATGCACTAGGATTTTTAGGCGGTGAATTATCAACGCAAAGAAAAAGAGCATTAGAATATTATTTAGGTGAAAAACTAGGTACAGAGATAGATGGTAGATCTCAAGTGGTTTCTACTGATGTTGCTGATACGATAGAAACCATTTTACCTAACTTGATGAGAATTTTTACTGCATCAAATCAAACGGCAAAATGTGAGCCGGTTAAAGCAGAAGATGTTGCTTTAGCAGAACAAGCAACGAATTATTTGAACTATGTATTTAATAAAGACAACCCTGGTTTTCAAATTATGTATACCTGGTTTAAGGATGCCTTATTAGAAAAAAATGGAATTGTAAAAATCTATTGGTCAGAAGAAAATAAAGTTTCGCAAGAGACATATAGAAATTTAAGTGAACAAGAATATCAATTATTAACTAATGATGAAAATATTGAAATTGTTGAAAGCGAAGAATTTGACGATGAGAAGGCACAAGAGCAATTAGCACAAGTAGAAAAAATTGCAGAGGCACAAGGACAAGAAATAAAAATACCAAAACCAAAACTTTATAACTGCGTTATTAAAAGATCAGCAAGTAGTGGTAAAATAAAAATAGAAAATGTTCCGCCAGAAGAATTTTTAATTGAGAGAACAGCAAAGACCATTGAAGATGCGAATTTTGTAGCTCACCGAACAGTGAAAACAAGATCACAATTAATTGAAATGGGTTATGACCCAGAAATTGTTGCAAAACTTCCTGCAACACAAATTGTTTTATATAACAATGAACGATTAACAAGATTTAAAGATATTGATGAATATCCATTTGATCAAACACCAGATACGGCTACAGAAAATATTGAGTTATATGAGTGTTATGTCAAAGTAGATTATGATGGTGATGGTGTTGCAGAATTAAGAAAAGTAACCGTTGCAGGTGATGCAGGTTATGAAATGTTAGACAACGAATCGGTAGACCACATTCCCTTCTGCGGATTGACACCAATACCCATGCCTCACAGATTTTATGGCAGAAGTGTGGCAGAATTAGTTGAAGATGTTCAGTTAGTTAAATCAACTGTTATGAGACAATTGTTAGATAATATGTATCTAACAAATAATAACAGAGTAGCCATTATGGATGGAATGGTAAACCTTGATGATCTTTTAACGTCAAGACCAGGTGGAGTGGTAAGAACAAAACAACCACCAAATCAAGTCATGATGCCAATGCAATCACAAACGATTTCACAACAAGCATTTCCATTATTAGAATACTTAGATACAGTTAGAGAAACAAGAACTGGTATCACAAGATATTCTCAAGGTTTAGACGCAGATGCTTTAAATAAAACAGCAACTGGCGTTAATACCTTAATGACTCAAACGCAAATGCGTATGGAGTTGATTGCAAGAATTTTTGCAGAAACTGGTGTTAAAGAATTATTTAAAAAAATATTTGAATTATCAATTAAGTACCAAGACAAAGAAAGAATTGTTAATTTAAATAATAAATATGTACCGGTAAGACCGACTGAATGGAAAGATAGATATAATGTTACCATTTCTGTTGGTTTAGGTTCTGGTTCAAAAGAGCAGCAATTAGTAATTTTAAATTCTATTTTAGAAAGACAACTTCAAGCATTTGGATTACAAGGCAACAAAGAGTTTCCAATGGTGTCGTTAAAAAATATTTATAATACACTATCTAAAATGATTGAAAATGCAGGTTTAAAAAATGTTGAAAATTATTTTGTTGATCCTGATATGGGTCAAAGAATGGTAAGACCATCTCCACCACCGCCTATAACACCAATTGAAAAAATTGAATTTACTAGAATTGATAGTGAGAATAAACGTAAACAAGCTGAACTTGAATTAAAAATTAAAGAATTACAAGCTCATAACGCAAGATCACTATTAGATTTTGAAACGAAGATAAAAGAATTAGAACTTAAATATAATGCTCAAATAGATTCTGCTGCGATTAAAGCAGAAGCAGATTTAAATAAAGCTATTCTATCAAACAATGGTAAAGCATTTTCACAATCACAACAAGCAGCGATAAATTTACAGCAACAGATTCAAGGTTTAGATGAACAACGAAGAACAGGACAAGTTGAGCCAAGAGATCCGCAGGTCGGACAAGGCGAAACAGATATTGGAGAACCCAATATTTAAAGAGTCATTAGAAGAGTTAAAAAAATTATATACCCAAAGTTTATTTAACACTGGTGCAAAAGAAACAGACACTAGAGAAAAACTTTGGTTAGCAGTGAATGTGCTTGGCAAAGTAGAACAACATATTCAACAAGTTTTAGATACTGGTAAACTAGCAAGAAAACAGCTAGAAGATTTTAGAAACCAACAAGAATCTAAGAAATTCTAACAATCGTTAGGATAGGCTAACCCCTTGTGGGAGCTTTAATCATAACAAAGAGGTAAAATATGTCAGACAATCAAGCCAACCCTGTAGAGGGAGCTGAAACTGATTTGCAAAATGCTGCAAAATCAATAGAAGGTTTATTGACACCAAGTCAAGAACCAGTAAATAAAGAAAAGGTTTCTTCTGAACCAAAAAAAGAGGAATTATCGCAAGATAATCAACCTCAGGAACAGGAAAAAATGGAAACTGAAACTGAAGCTTCGGCTGAAGAAGAAGTTTCCGAAGAAGTATCTCAAGATGAAAACTCTGAGAGTCAAATACAGGAACAAGATTCCACCTACAAGGTCAAAGTTGCAGGTCAAGAATTTGATGTTACCCTTGATGAACTAAGAGCAGGTTATTCAAGAGATGCGGACTACCGAAGAAAGACAGAAGAATTAGCAAGTGATCGCAAATCTCTTCAGTCCGAATCGGAAAAACAAAGGCAAGACTATTCTCAACGCTTATCAGAGTTGAACCAGTTAGTGTCTTTAACACAACAACAACTTAATTCTGAGTTTAAAGATTTAGATTTAGAAAGGTTGTATGACGAAGATCCAACAGAAGCTGCTAGGCTTGAACATAAAATGAAAATGAAGCAAGAAAAACTTGCTACATCTGTTCAAAAAGTAAAAGCTGAGCAACAAAGGCAGATTCAACAAGTAGTTTTTGATCAACAAAGAATTTTGGCTAATAAATTGCCTGAATTTGCTGATAGAGAAAAATCTAAAGAGTTGAAAAAAAATATGCAGTCATATTTGCAATCTTATGGTTTTAAGGATCAAGAGATTGGACAAATTTATGATCATCGTATTGTAATGTTGGTGAATGATGCAATGAAGTACAGAAGTATGCAAAAATTGAAACCAAATTTGGCTTCAAAGATGGCAAAACCTGGAAAAGTTTTATCAAGTGGTGTTAAAAAGACAAAAGCTGATGCAAACTTTGCACAGAAGAGAGAAAAGTTGGGTCGTTTAAAAAAATCAGGGAGTATTAAAGATGCTCAAAGTATTTTTTTAGACATGATAACTAAAAACAAAAAATAGGAGACAAAAACTATGGCACAAATAAGCAATACGTTTAGTACATACGATGCTATTGGTGAAAGAGAAGACCTATCAGATGTTATCTATAACATTTCCCCAACCGATACACCTTTCATGTCTGCAATCGCAAAAACAAAAGCGACTGCTGTTAATCATGAATGGCAATTAGACTCATTAGCGGCTGCTAGTGCGACTAATGCTGCTATTGAAGGGGATGAGGTCTCATTCGCTGCACCAGATGCAACAGTAAGAAAAGGTAACCAATGTCAGATTTCAACAAAATCTGTAATCGTTACTGGAACTTTAGAAGCGGTAAATAAAGCAGGAAGAAATTCTGAGCTTGCATACCAAATCTCTAAAAAGTCAAAAGAACTTAAAAGAGATATGGAAAGTTCATTAACTGCAAACAACGCACCAGTTACAGGAAACGACAGTACAGCTAGAGAAATCGCTGGACTAGGTTCTTGGTTAAAAACAAATGAATCAGCTTCTGGAACTGCACCAAGCACTTCTGGAACTAATGCTAGATCAGATGGAACTCAAAGAGCTTTTACTGAAGATCAGTTAAAGACTGTCATTAAATCCGTATGGGATAATGGTGGCGATCCATCAATGATTATGGTTGGTTCATTCAACAAACAAAAACTATCTGGTTTCACTGGTGGTTCAACTAGATTTGATCCAGCAGAAAACAAAAGATTAGTTGCGGCTGTTGATGTTTATGAATCAGACTTTGGAGCAATGCAAGTTACTCCAAATAGATTTCAGAGAGCTAGAGATGGATTCGTAATTACTCCTGATCTTTTCGCAGTAGCCTTCTTAAGAGATTTTGCTCTTGAAGACTTAGCGAAAACTGGAGATGCTGCGAAGCAATTCTTAGTTACTGAGTACACATTAGAGTCAAGAAACGAACAGGGTTCTGGTATCGTTGCTGACTTAACTACTTCATAATAGTAGTATTTAGTGGGGGGGAAACCCCCCATTAAAAAATTAAACCTTTCGTTTGGTCTTTGAAGTCAAAAGGCGGAACGAAGCAAACAAAGGAAAATATAATGAGAACATTAAATGACTATTTTATTAGTGGAAGAATTACTGATATATCAACAGCAGGTTCAACATTTGTAGCAGTACCTGATGGTGGCAGAATAATTAAAATTATGTCTGTACTTCAAGGAGCTATAAGTGGCGGCAATGCAGCAATCACTTTTGAGATTGGTGGCACTGCGGTGACTGGTGCTGGATTTACAGTTGCACACTCAGGTTCGGCAGTCGGTACAATGGATGGTTCTGTACCAACAGCATTGAACAATGTGCAAGAAGATGGTTCTATTGAAATGATTACTGATGGCAACTCTACAGGTGCTAAATCATTAGATATAACATTCGTAATTAGAAGATAATAAATTAGGGGGTGGAAACACCCCCAAAAATTAGTATAGATATAAATTAGGAGAAAAAAAATATGGCTGGAAATTCAACAGATAGTTTATTTGCGGTAGTATCAACTCAGAAGGTTAGCGTAGCAAGTTCATCTGCACAAAGTGCAGCGATTGCAGCAGGTATTCATCATGTGAGATTGGTTGCTACTAAAAACTGTCATTATTTAATTGGAGCAAATCCAACAGCGACTACAAGTTCTGTATATCTACCTGGAAATGTTATTGAAAAAATAAGATTAAATCCAGGTGAAAAGATTGCAGTGATAAGGTCGTCTGAAGATGGAGATTTACATATCACTTCATTATCTAAATAATGGCTAAGAAGGCAAAAGGTTTTGGCGTAGATAATTACGTTTTAAGAAAAAGAAAAAAACGTAAAGGTCGTCATGCAAAGAGTCCAAATAAAAACTTTACAAAGAAAAAAAGTAGAGGACAAGGTAGAGCATGAGCAAAAGGTTTCAAGAACAAGAAGGTTTAATTAAAACAACTTATCACTCTGACGATATGAATAGACAGGTAGTGGTAGAACGTAATGTAAATTACAAACCTATTATTGACCATAATAAAAAGATGTTTACACATAACGATGGATATTCAAAATCAAAAGATTTAAAAAGAGTGGCATCTATTCCTACTTTAGTTTTAGAATTATGGACTAAAGAATATAACGGATCAAACAATTGGTTTGCCTTGAAAAAAGAAGAACAACAAAAAATTCTAAAAAAAAAATTAAACTCAAATGAGTTTCAATATTTTAGAACAGCACCAGGAAAATTATAATGGCATTAAATACATACTCAACATTAAAATCATCTGTCGCTAATTGGCTAAACAGAACTGATTTAACAGATGAAATTGTAGATTTTATTTCTTTAACTGAAGCAGATTTTAACTCTAAACTTAGAATTAGAAAAATGATTTCAGAATCAACAATAACTATAGATGCAGAAACAGAAGATTTACCAACTGGTTTTTTACAAATAAGAAACTTTTTTATTACATCTGGATCAACCAAATTACCTTTACGTTATATGACACCATCACAGATGGATTCAATTAAAGGAACTTCCACAACAGGCACACCAGAAGTTTATACCATACTAGGAGATAAACTACGTTTTGCACCAAAACCAGATTCTACTTACACCTCAACTATGAATTTTTATAAAAAGTTTGATGTTTTATCAGACAGTAATACAAGTAATTTTATTTTATCAGATCATCCTTCAATTTATTTATATGGTGCATTATACCATGCTACAAATTTTTTAGGTGGGATTGATAAAATGTTAGTTCAAAAATGGCAACAAATGTATGCAACTGCAATGGAAAGACTTGAGAGAAACGATAGAGAGGATCAGTTCTCTGGATCGCCTTTACAAGTTAGATCAGAAGATACAATAGCATCTAATTTTGGAGGTAGATAATGCAGCTAAAATTTGGTGAATGGCTTCCAGATCAACCCTCACATTTAAATCCAGGTGCGAATGTTGCAACCAACGTATACTATGCAAGAGATAGTTATAAAAGATTTCCTTCTTTAGTAAATTATAGTTCAAATAATATTGGAGCAGATGCTAGAGGTGGTGGTTCATTTAGAAATAATTCAGGAGCAGTTTTTAATTTTGTTGCAAAAAATACTGACATTTATCAATTAACCGGTGGAACATTTACATCAAGAAAAGGATCGCTTACAGGTGGAGACACAGACTTTTGGACATTCACTCAATTTGGTAATCATGTTGTTGCAAGTAATGGAGTAGATGCACCTCAATATTATTTAATGGGTACATCAACAAACTTTGCCAATTTATCATCAATCGCAACAGATGGAACACCACCTACATTTAGAACATCAGGAGTTATAAGAGATTTTTTAGTTACAGGTAATCAAGCAACAGCACAAAATAGAGTTCAATGGTCTGGTATTAATGATATTGGAACATGGACAGCAGGATCAAAACTTGCAGACTCACAAGATTTACCTGGTTCAGGTGGTGAGATTGTTGCAATTACATCAGGTGAGTTTGGTTATATATTCAGGCAAAATCAAATTGTTCGTATGGATTTTGTTGGAGGATCAACCACATTTAGATTTTCAGTGGTGTCTCCAAACAGGGGTGCAGTCTATGGTAAAACAGTTTGCCAAGATAACAGAAGAGTTTTCTTTTATGCAGATGATGGTTTTTTTGAAATTAATGGTGATACCATTAAAGCCATTGGTGCAGAAAAAGTTAATCGTTTTTTTGATTTAGATTTAAACAAAGCATTTAGTGATCGTATTTGTTCAGCAGTTGATCCATTTAATCAATTAGCTTTATGGTTATATCCTTCTGCATCAAACACATCTAATACAACAGGTGTTTGTGATAGATTAATTATATATAATTATGCAACGGAAAAATGGTCATTAGCAGAATCTAATGCTTCATTTATATTTTCACAATTCGTTGGTGCTTATACTGTAGAATTGATGGACATTATTTCACAAAATTTAGAGAATATTAATATAGCACTAGATACTGATTTTTGGTCTGGAGGACAATTATTATTAGGTGCAATTGATTCTGATTTTAAAGCTGCTATTTATTCCGGTACAGCAAATGAGATAGAAATTGAAACTTCAGAAGTTGAACTTTATCCTGGTTTTCGTTCTGTAATAGAAGGGGTCAGACCTATCGTAGATGCAGCAGCTACAGTATCTATAAAAACAAGAGAAAGATTAGCTGACAATCCAACAGCAACTGATTATTCTAGTATGCAGACCGATGGCTTAAATCCTTTGAGAACATCTGGCAGGTATATTAGAGCAAATGTAAAAGTAGCGTCAGGTACAACATTCACAAATGCTCAAGGTGTAGATTTTATTAGTTCACAAGGAAGTCAAAGATAATGGCAGATATTATTGATAAAGACATAGATAATGTTAGGTATTCATTTGAGACACAAGAATTTTTTCAAAGACAACTTGAAGAATCTGTGAATAGCCTTATAAATAAAAACAATGTGGAAACCGATAAGGTGTTTTCATGGTTTATTAGTTAGGAGACAAAATGGCAGGTATAAAAGATTATTCAACAACAGCAGGTAATAATACTTCAATAGGTGGTGTTAGTGTTGCAGAGGGAATGTTGCCTTCAAATATTAATAACGCATTTAGAGCAATCACTGCTGATATAAGAGAATTTTATAACGATGCACAATATGTAATTTATGGAGATGGGGATGCAGCATTTACTATTGCTTATGCAAGTGCAGGTTCTTTCACTGTTTCTGGTGCAGATGTAACTACCTTTTATCATGCTGGTCGTAGAATCAAAGCAGTTGGATCATCTACTGGCACAATATTTGGAACAATAACAAGTTCATCTTTTTCAACAAATACGACAGTCAATGTAACTTTTGATAGTGGATCTTTACAAAATGAAAGTTTAACTATTTTTCTTGCTATACTTACTAAGACAGGAAATTCTATTCCAGCAGATGTTATAGATGGAACAAAAATTGCAGATGACAGCATTAATTCAGAACACTATGTAGATGGAAGTATTGATACAGCTCATATTGCTGATTTACAAGTTAGCACTGCAAAAATTGCAGCAGATGCTATTACAGGAGCAAAGATTGCAGACGATGCAATTAATAGTGAACATTATACTGATGCATCTATTGATACTGCACATATAGCTGATAGCCAAGTTACTTTAGCTAAACTTGCAAGTGATTCTGTAAACTCAGCTAAAATTGTAAATGATTCTATTGTTAATGCAGATATTAATTCTAGTGCTGCTATAGACGCTACAAAAATACATGATGGTACAATATCTAATACAGAGTTTGGTTATTTAAATGGAGTATCAAGTGCAATTCAAACTCAACTAGATGCTAAACAAGCATCAGATGCTGATCTTACAGCATTAGCTGGATTAACAAGTGCTGCAGATAAAGGTATTCAATTTACAGGTTCAGGTTCAGCAGCTACCTATGATTTAACTACTGCTGGTAAAGCATTATTAGATGATGCAGATGCAGCAGCTCAAAGATCAACTTTAGGATTAGGAACAATATCAACTCAAGCTGCAAACAGTGTATCTATATCAGGAGGAAGTATAACAGGTCTTGGAGATCCATCTTCTTCTGCTGATGCCGCTAATAAAAATTATGTAGATCAACTTATTGCAGGACTTAGAACTAGAATAGTTTGTGAAGTTGCAACAACTGCAAATGTAGATTTAAGTGCTGATCTTCAAAATGGAGATACTATTGATGGTGTAACTCTTGCAACTGGAGACAGAGTATTAGTTAAAGATCAATCTACTGGATCACAAAACGGTATTTACACAGCAGTTTCAAGCGGTACTGCAAGTAGAGATACTGAATTTAATACAATAACAGAATTATCTGGTCAAATGGTTGTTATCAATCAAGGATCAGCAAATGACAATAAAATATTTTTATGTACTACAAATAATACAGCTTCTTTAGAATCTGACACAATTACATTTACACAAGTTACTCCATCTAATACTGGAACTGTAACAAGTGTTGGAGTAGCAGATTCAGGTGCTGGAGAGTTTACAGTAGGAAGTACACCAGTAACTTCTTCAGGAACAATTACACTTGCAATAAATTCTATTGCAGATTCAAAATTAGCTACTATCAGTACAGCAAACAAAGTATCAGCAACAGCTTTAAACATTGATGGAGCTGATGATATTGGTGCAGATTTAACAACATCTGATTTAATAATTGTAGATGATGGAGCAGGTGGTACTAATAGAAAAGCAGCGTTATCAAGAGTAGTAACTTTAATGTCAGCACAAGGATTTTCAACAGATGATCCAACAGCTCTTGCAATAGCGTTAGGATAATATAAGGAGAAAAAATGGCAAATACATTTAAAGCAATCAACTTCGCAGCAGAGCCTAATTCTGCAGGAACACCATATGTGATGTATACAGCAGCAGGAAGTACAACGACTGTTGTTTTAGGTTTGA
>Ga0181404_1000202_pt1 | contig 18071 bp, 18 predicted proteins | sample 27SPOviralmetaG_FD_130133 | JGI IMG/M metagenome (GOLD analysis project Ga0181404, IMG submission 130133) | Marine viral communities from the oligotrophic San Pedro Time Series (SPOT) site, San Pedro Channel, CA, USA - 27 SPOT_SRF_2011-10-25 | ecosystem: Environmental > Aquatic > Marine > Strait... | reverse complement strand
CCTTCTACCAAAGAAGTGCCATTTTCATTCTTCACAGTAAAAGTGTATTCAGGATTTTTACTGGATTCTTCTTCTATAAAGGCTACGACTTCAGATTTAGTGCCTTCAAAAAACATGGGGCCGACTAATATCCCACCAAGGATTCCAACTGGGCCATCTCTATTTACGGCTACTGTAAATTTAGGTGTTGGTGGTGTTGTGTTAGGGGGCGTTACTAAAACCAATGCACTTAAAGGAACATGGTTATTAGGTTTCTTTTTACCTTTAGATTTAGGTTTTGCGTCAGTAAACGCAGCAACCTCAACCTCCATTAATTCAAGAAGGTCTGAGCGTTTGGGTTCGGGAGTACCGTTCTCTATAGATTCTTTGTAAGCCTTATTGTAAGCACGTCTATCCTTAACTACCTGATCAAATAATGTCTTCTGGTCGCCAAAAATACCAAGTGTGTCTGCAGTTATTGATAAGTTGCCGACTTTAATCTCATACCCTCTATCTAGTAACTCAGTGAGTATGCGGAATAAACCTTCTCGCTGCGCTGTGACTTTACCGCCTTCTTCAAACTTACGTTTATCTTCAGAGACGAGTATGCGCTGGCCAGCACGAATCAGGTCAGGTAGGTTGACTGCTACTGGCTTGCCACCTTTAGCAGTTAAGGTAAACAGCTCGCTAGGTTTCTTTTGTACCCTACCTGCGTCTGTTTCTTTAAACCTTGCGTAAACACTATCTTTAGCTGCCTTTATGGCTTCGCGTACAAACTGAGATATGTAGCCAACCGGCTTACCGCGAGATTCTGCTTTGCCTTGGCGCTCTACAATTGGTGAGCCTGCTAGTTGATCTGGTAGTACAGCCTGCTCAATGCCAAATGTACCGTCTGCATTTTCAACAATACGAATTGGTGCTTCTGGATTCTGTTCTTGTAGCTTTGTCGCTCGTTTGAGAACCGTGTCACTCATGCGTGAGTAAACACCTGACTCAAAATCTATCGGGCCTAATATATCTTTGAATACCTTGCTAAAGTTATCCCGTATGGCTTGAGTATCATTATATACGCGGTCTTTAATTCTTGCTGGGAATTTCTTTGGTACAGCATTACCTTGATCATCAAGAACGGGTTTTCCGTCTTTTGTTTCAGGTACGACATTTTGGAAGCTTTCTTCTTCTGTCAGCCCAAACCCGCCTTCGTCATTAAAGTCCTCTTGGTCAAGGCCTTGTTCTTCTTGAACGTCATAATCTTTCTTATACTGTTTTAAGCGCTTGTTGGTTTCTATTAGCTCTTGAGCTTTTTTATTAGCGACGGCTCTTTGTTTTTTTGCTTCGTCTGCTGTTATTTCCCCTGCATCCTCTTTTCTTCTAATTTCTGCGAGGTCAGCTTTTACAGTTACACCTTGAGCCTTGAGGGCTTCTTCGAGTTCGGCGATTTCATCTTTGGTCGTTCCGTCTTGCTCTGGTTCGGTTTTTACGCCGAGCTGTTCTTTTAATCTGGCTAACCCTTCAGACTCGATGTTTCGCTCTTTAGTTTCCCCGCGCTCTTCTTGTAACTTCTGATTTCGGTCTTCACGTATTTGCTCTACGGTACGGCGTCTGATTTTATAGGATTTTGATTTACCAACCTGCTGGCTAGCTGCGTCATAAGCATCACTAATATTTTCTTCTGTTGTAGCTTGCTCCCAAACGACATTGCCTTCTGCGTCAACTACCTGAACCGCGACATCTGCCCCCGCCACTTTATTTTGGCTGTAACCGAGAGCCTCTTGGAGAACTGAGTCGCTAGCTTCTTGTTCAACTACTTTGTCAGCTATGTCTTTATTTTTTGATATTATTGTTCCGCGGCCTGGGATAAACCTTGCGTAAAGTGTCTGACCAAACTGCTTAATTTCGGTAGCCGCCGAAGCGTCTTTTGGAATGCCATACGCTGGTTCACTACCTGCAACCCATACTGACTCTCTGGCAGTATCTGGGTCATTCATAGCGCGTACTTGCGCGTCTATGTCGGCTTGAGATTCGGGAGCCGTGCTGTTATACGATAAGTTATTGGGGCCAAACTGCTCTTTGTCAATTTGTGAATTGACTCTTTGATCCCTAGCATCTTGTATATATTTATTAGCCTTATCCATTACGTTTGCTGTAGCACCAAGACTAGCAGCTACAGTTGCACCGCCTCCGCCCATCGCTCCACCGGCTATAATCCCCCCAAATGCAGCTTCTCCTAAACGCATCTGTAAATCTTCCATTGTGTATTGATCATCAATCAATACACGTTGTCCGCCTTGCAAACCTTCTTGTAGAACTTCAGTTGTACCTTCGATAGCAGATGACTTTGCGCCTGTTTTGGCTATACCTTTAGCGAGCCTACCAAAACTTGATGTTTCATTTTTTCCAGCACGTTTCTTTGCTACATTTTTTATCTTATTAATTAATAGCTTTTCTACCCCAATCTCACCGCCGACGCCGATTGCTGCTTGTGGGATAGCAAGTAGGCTAGCTCGAGCCCCTGCCTCATCACGAGACATACCTTCAATTTCGAGGTTCTCACCGAAGTTCATGCCCGCCATGTTTTTGTATTCATCGGCGAACTGACCTGCGTATCGACCTTTAGTCAAAGAAAGGCTGTCGCTAACCTTCCCCATGCGGCTTTGTTTAGATAACTGAAATGCCAACTCTGCGATATCTTTTTCGTCAGGCGTGGCTGCCCCTTTAGCTTCTCTATTAATAGAGTCTCGAATAACTCTTTTCGCAGACGCTCTAGCCGCCGAACTTAAACCCATTTTTGTTAGGCCAGCTGCGACAGCTCCGTATCCACCAGAAGTTACGGTACTGACAAGATATGGAGAAACCTGACCGAGAGTTTTAGAAATGAGCTGAACACCACCGGAAAAACTTGGTGCGTCCATGAAGCCTTCTAATGACTCCATACCCTGAGAAGCTGTGCCTGATCGCTCTTGTGCGTTTCTAGCGTTTGTGATGTTTGCATCAGCAGCGTCGTCTAAGCCAAGCACGTTCTGTACCATAGCTTGAAAAAAATCTGTGTCGGCGTTCATCCCTTCTACACCGACATCAATGCCACGCTTGAAGGAGCCTTCTACAGATGAGGGGGTTACGACATTATTAGCAGGGTCGACATCATACTTATTTTCGTCGAGGTTACCTGCCAAAGTTTTCTCAAGTGTAGTATTCCTACTGTTATCAGCACCGTACTTATCTCCATCTAGGTTACCCGCTAATAATTCTTCGAGGATATCAGCCATTTATTTAGACCCTGCTTGGCCTTTTTCTTCTTCTACACGGGTTACGAAATACGAGTAGATTTCATCGTCACCCATCAAGCGTTTTACTTTTTCAGCAGGTATAGTCTCGCCCCTCTGAAGCCCACTAGAAGGGTCTAAATAGAAAAACTGATCAGGCTTGCCGTTCGCATCGTAAGTAACTCCGAGGCGTCTGTATAAGTTATCGCCCCTAGACGGGCCTCCATCAGCATCAGGTTCGAATCCCCAATCGCTTAAGTCGCCGTACTCTTCCGAAATACCCGCACCTTGAATTAAAGCGCTTATGCTAGCGTCCAGAGTCTCCTGAAAAATGCCCGCACGAGTTGCTGCAGCTGTGTCATTTAATTTGGCTGCGCGTTTAAACTGCGTTTGAAATCTTTTATGGAGCGGAGATAGATCTCTAAACGCCTTTCTTACTTTATTTTCATTCCATTCAAAGTTAGCTTCAGGATTAGGCTTCCCATCTTTTCCTGGTGGGTACAACGCCGCCATAACATTATCGAGCGCCTTATCTGTTATTGCCCTTGCAGCGGTGTCGGCAGTATTAATACGATCTAATGTGCTGGTTCTAAAATCACTTAAAGTTTTATTTAAAGTGGCCTGTTTTTGTCGTAAGTCAATCGCGCCTTTTGTATCAAGATCTGCGTTACCAGTCGCCATCACGTTATCAAACTGTTTTGAAATTCTGGTTCGCAGTGCTTGGTCAGTTGCTGTGGCTTCAAGTACTGTTCTAATAGCTTGCTGCTCACGTACTTTTAATTTTTTTATATCTTCAAGCTTTTTAATATCGTTTTTCTTTAAGAAATCCATTAGCTCTTGCTTGTCTTCTTGAGTGATGACAGCTTTTATCATCTCTTCTTTTTCTTCTTCAGTCTCCGCTTTAGCTGTAGCATCTTCGACTTTTTTGACAAACCTCTCGGAGCGCCCAGCAGACATGCCCCCCGTTGAACCTGGTGTCATAAGCGCTGTCTTAGCTGAGTCAGGTGCGGAATTTTCAGGCTGTTTTTTAGCATCGAGTTCTGCAGTCGCGGCATCAATAGCTTTTTTCTGATCTGCAGCCATGACCTCGTCAGGCAATTGACTTACAATTTCTTTGAGTCGTTGTTGGCGCTCATAGGGGTCTTTTACATCGGCAAGTTGATCTGATACTTGCCGCTGCAACAGTGGATTACCTAACATGCCTATCGCGTCATCTACCGCGCCTTCTATTTGGCCATTTAGCGAGTCAATTTCAGTATCAAGATCGTAAATGCCCATACGGTTTTTCATTTGGAATGCGGCCTCAACAGCCCCTGGGCGTTGAGCACTTTTGTTATATGAGTTTACAAGTTTTTGGGCAACCTGCCTTGACGTGCCGAACTGTACAGGGTCGTTCTCTCTATCCTTAGTTCCACCCCTCGTTAAGAAGCCAAAAACGCCGTTTTTCTCAGGCTCATCGTATACGCCTTTTAAAGAGAACGTCTTTTCACCATTTGCCCCATCAGGGCCGGGGGCTAGGCCTTCAATATTAAAACCCTCGTTTTGCTTCACAAGAGGATCTTCATTACCAAACTTTTGGACTAGAGAATTTAATTTTGTAGGGTCTTTTAAAAGCAGCTGCTCTACTCTATCAACACTTAATGTTTGCCCACCATTGTCTGATAGCCCTAAGTCGACTGCTTGAGATGCGTTTTGTATGAAAGAGGTAAGATTAGCTTTTTCATCAAGTTCGTTTTGGGCCTTTTGAATAGTTATATTATTAGCTTGTACTCTTTGCTGACGCTCAATCGCGCGATCGTTAGCGCCTGCGCCACTTGATAAACCGCCAAAAAAAGATGCTGCTGGAGAAGTAGGTGTAGTCATTTTTTATCTCTAAATTACATGAACATCATGGCCATAATGGCTGTGCCTGCCATCTGAGTATTTTGTGCTCGGCGCTGCGCTCGCATCGCTGAGTTTGCGTTACGTCTATCCACTTCGCCTTTTGCGGCGGTAGACAGCTGCGACATAGAGGAGCGGTTTACGCCTTGCCCGATGTTAATAAGGTCGGCCATTAATAGACGGTTTTGATCTTTTTGGGCAACACGTGCGTCTCTGATCCCTTGGATACCACCTAACAAGTTGCTTTGTTCTAATTGAAGCCCTTGCTGCTGCTGCTGCGCTGGCGTAAGACTTGCCCCATATCTGCTTGAGTTCCGATCCGCGATACCTTGCATAAGAGGCACAGCAGTCTGAGAATCCTGAACAGCTTGTCGTATCAATGAATCGTCGTTTTTCGCCTTGTCTATTAGCTCTAGTTCTTTTGGGCGGTAAAACTTCAAGTAATTTTGATATTCCATTTGGGATATCTTTGCTAAGTCTTCATCGGCCTTGCCCTGGCCGCCGCCAAATCTTGTTGCAGACATAGTGTCTAGCGCGTTTAATGCATAATCATCTGCGGGTTTTTTAGACTTTTCTTGTGCTGCTGCTTTGACCTTATCTAAGTTTGCTAAAGTGTCATCCATTAGCATTGAAGTCGCTGCAATTCCCGTTACGCTCATTAGTTATACTCCTGCGCGGTTGCTAGACCGTCTCGCATTTTAGTCCAGAGGTTATCTTTAGCTACGGTCTCGCCTGCAGCATTTTTTGTTGTGCCGCCAAACGCCTTGTCACCGCCAGCAGCCAACAACTTACCTGCAACAGCCATATTCGTAGACCTTTTTAATTGGTTATTACGTGCTTTTTGTAATGCTTCGCTGCTGCCTAGCCCTGCTAATAAAGACATAGCGGAGCTGTTATCTGCTTCTTGTCCTTCTGCAACACCGATTGCTGCAGCTTGGCGCTTATTCTGGAAAGCCGCTGCTTCTTGTGTAGCTTTGCCTAGTTGCCCTGTGTAGGCTTTCGCCATATCCGCAGCGCCATCAAGCTGTTGAGTACTATCGTAACCAAGCCCACTAGTCAAAGCCTGCATAGTGTCGGCTGCAGCCGCACCACGCGCAGTGTCTTTAACTTGATCGGTAGATGCATCTGCTAACTCCATTCTATTTAATGGGTCTAACTCCGCCATGAAAAAGCGCTTTTTTTGCAAACCGATCTGTGCGTTAACTTTTTCGGCTTCCGATTCTTTCTGCTCACCGCCACCACCACTCATTACAAACCTCTTTTATAAACCACTGTGTCTATAGACCAATTTTGTTGTGTGAGGTACTCATTCATCGCCTTCACTGGCGACCTTACCTCGATATGTTTGTAGCCTGCTTCTCTTGCTTTTTTCTGAAAAAAAGGGAAGTGTTTAACTACACAATTACCGCCTCTCTTTTTGGCCCATGCGAGCCAAACTAAAAAAGTTTCTTCTCTGTTAAACGAATCTACTAACGTGGTACTTACAATAAAACCTTCACTAGTAGTCCATAAAACTGCGTTACCTTTTAGACATTCTGCATATACATCTTCAGGTCTAAATGTTAACTGAGACTGTTCGGCTAAGATCTCTTCTACACCCGTCTTAACCCAGTCCCAAGCGTCTCTAATGTCGGTGACGCGGGGTTCTATATCCACGGTAACGACGTTGTGCTTGCAATCCACCATAAGTTACTTTCCTTGCCACGCCTGTGTCGGCCGATCTGGCTCTTCTTTCCGCTGAAGTAATACCTTCGCTAAATAAGGTTCCGTAAACACCAGCCCCCGAATAATCTGTCCACTCTTTACTAGGGATTCTTAGCAATCTATATAAAGCGCCGTTTATAATTGTGTCTCTGTAATCATTCATCACAGTAGAGTCACAACTGTTACTGTTGTGTGTAGGTTTCAAGATAGCTCTGACTATCACCGCTTCTTCGGCGTTAGGTACAGGAGCTAATCGAATTGAATTGGCGTCGCCTTTTACAAAGTACTCTGGTGTCCCAGTTGATTCACGCCACTTAGGCAGTCTCTGTTCAAGCAGTGCTGGAGTCAGCGGCTCTAAATCTCTACCGCTATGGATAACAGACAGTATTTTTTCAACCGCCGTGCCATTTGGGGGGTCTATATCAAAGTCATAAATGCCAGCAGCCGTATAAAAAGTGTCTAACTCTTTTTGGTACACTTCTGAGCGTTCGCACAGCTCTATAACCGCTGACCTAATGTTAGATATGATTAAAGTATCTGTACAACCCGGCACCATCGGGATGATGTTAGGAAGTAGGTCCTCATAACTAGTCGCCATATTAAACGCCCGCTAGACTTGACGCTCTCGCCGCTGCTTTTTGATTCGGTGAGACAACGTCGTCGGTGTTTGATTTGCCTTGGACGGAACCTGTAAATAATTGAAAATGTGTAGCTGCGCGTTGCGCGTTTGCAGCAAAATCTGCATCTTTCATATACGCCATATATAAGACGTAATTCATGATCGCATTCGCATAGATATCAGGAACTGTTAAAACGATTATCCCAACAACTTGCCAATTGTCAGCGCCGTCAGTGGTGCCAGGCTCATCGCCTGTTGATGTAGTTGTGGCAATTAACTTATATTTTACGCCTTTGTGTTGTACATATTCTGGGACGGCGGCGTCATATACTTTAGCACCCGCTGCCCAAACGGCAGCTGTGCCAGGAATTACTGTTGCAGGGTTTGCTGAATAAACAATTTCTAAGTAGGCATTACCTTCAACTCCAGGAAAGACATAATAATTACGCGGGTTCTCTTCGTCGTAGATATAATGAATTACTGTATTTGAATGCGCCGCATCACCTGTTGAAGTTTCGTCATGCCAGTTGGGCGTTTGTGAATCGAGAACTTCACGCTGCACGATACGAACGGCTCTTTTTCCTGTTGCGGAAGCCGTTGCATCAGACATGTTACGTATAACTCTAAGTAAGCGGTTACCGTTAGTCGGAATGTCTTGCTTTGTACCTTCAACTAATGTCACGACTTCGTTACGGGCAGATGCGTCAGGCTTCATCAACGCAATTTCTCTTTGCGCGTCATTAATCCAGAGGACTAATTCCTCAACCACTGGCCATCGTACGCCAGTTGTGTCTTGTAATATTGTTTGTACGCGCTCTACTACACTATCTACTGATACAGTCATGCTCTATCTCTATGAATTAAGTACTGATTCCCAAGCCTCTGAAATCTCATCGGCGGTGTATGCCTTGCCCATTTTTGATTTAACAACTGAATTTTTGGGGTAGCCATCAGCTTTAAAATCTTTTGGGTCGCCCTCATCCATCAATTTTTCGAGAACCGTCACAAGTGAGTCTTGTTTTGGTTCAATAACCACTTTTTCAACTACAGCCGGGACATGTGTGGCCCCAAGCTCTATCGCACGAAGACCCATCTGCTGACCTACTTCAGCTTCAACACCAGCTTTTAGCCAGATATTTGCGCCCCACGCTGTAGATACAAATAGATCCTTATCACTGACTACTTTCATTACTAATATCCTGTTCTGTTTTGACGGCGTGAACGTGGGTTTTTGTTCTTAACTTTTTTAGCTTCTCTTTCTGCTTTCGCCCGTGCATCAGATTTAGCTAGTCTTCGCTGGGCTTGAGTCATTTGTGTAGACCTAGGTTTGTTTCTAATAGCCGCAAGGTCATCTTTAGTAACACCTTTGCCATCTCTGGTTTTTAACTTAGGAGTTACCTGCTTAATAAAATTCGGTTTTGCCTTTGGTTTTGGGCTTACCTTCTTAAGATTTTTGTTTTTTGTGAGGTCAGAACTTGTAATCATATTGTTTGATTTAAGGCCTGACTTGACTTTGGCTTTAGCTTTAGCTGGGGCTTTATCAGCACCTTTAGAAGCATATTTTTTGCCATTCCAAGTAAATGTTTTACCTGTGGATGCTGCATATGCAGAGCGGAAAGATTTAGCTTTTTTAGTATCTTTTCCGTAGACTTTATAATCACCGCCTTTAGTTTTCACTTTAGTACGCGCCATACCTGTAGCGTCTTTAACTTTATTTTTAGCTGTTACAACAGATTTTTTAAGCGCTTTTCCAGTATCTTTAAGTTGTTGACCAACAGACTTGCCTGCAGTCTCTGCTTTTCTTTTTGCAATACGTTTTCTATAAGCTGCTACTGATTCTGATTTGCGGCGGGGCATAGCTATACCTTTGAAGTTATTGGGTAAGGAAAAACCCCCTCGTGTGAGGGGGTTTTAAGGCTTTCTAGAACGCTGTGTCTAATGTGATGACACCAAAGTCCTGTACGTCGGCTGCAGCACCTGGAGCGGCGATGTTGAACTTAGGCTTTTTCAAACCAAAGATCTTACCGACACTGATACCTGATTGGTTACCGTAATCGAAAGTATCTTCGGTCATTTCGGCGTTACCAATGTCAGCCATAGCAAGAGCTTGAGCACCACAGAACAATGCACGTGCGCCGTTAATGTTTGCGCCAGCACCCCACTTGTAGCCAGGATCACCAGCTTCAGCAGAAGAACCAGATGTTGCACCAGCAGTGTTAAATACATGACGGAACTCATGAATCATCACACCATCTACCATTAGGCTAGAGGTACCTGAGAACAGGCTGTTTGATGCACCGCGAACGCCAGCGTTACGTACGTTAGCTAAGAAATCGCTATCCAATTTCAAGCTCGCCATTTGCTGTGGAGTTACAAACATGTGGAACACTTCTTGGTTACCAGCGCCTCGGATACCACGAATATAGTTATCTTTAGCATAAGCTTTTAAGTTAACAATCGAAGCGTAAGACAGCTTGTCGAATGAAGTGAAATCAACTTGGTTTGAGCCAGCTGCTGACATAACTGAGTCAGCATTAGCAGCACCGCCGTTCAAACATAATGAACGTGCTGATGTAGCTGCATCGCCTGCACCCGGAGCAAACTCAAGGCCCGACAATACGTCGCCATTTACCGCAGTAGCAGCTCGTACAGCGCCGTTGTTTTTCATGTTGTACTGGACGCCAGAAAGCGTCAAAAATGCTAATTGGTCAATTCGATCCGCCATTGCATATGCAAGAGTGTCACGAGACTGTTCGCGGAAATTAACGACAGTTTTCTGATCAGTCATTCGACCTTGGATACGGTTAGCAAAGCGTAACTGGTCCATTTCGATGCTGATATCGAAGGCGCGTAGTGCTTCTTCGTTACCTTCCAACGTGTTATCACCAGTGATACCGTCGCCTGCCATGTCAGCAAGTAACGTGATGTTGGCTTTTGAGCCTTTAGCCGATTTAGTGAGTTCAGTCACTCGCTGTACCATAGCGTTAGAGCCAGTACCTGCGAATTGATTGATAAATGAATTGTTTCGTGCAGCTTTCCAGAAACTACGTGACCACGCCTGAAGCTGGTCGCCAGTTAGTCCGCCGAAATTAGTAGTATAGTTAGTGTTAGCCATGATTTTTTCCAATAGTTAGACAAATAAAGTACGTGGCAAAACGCCACAATTATTAGCCGACTTATGGAGCGGCTAATCCGTTACTTCTATCGTGAAGTGCAACGAACTAGCGCTGATTTACGAGAAGCGATCTCGACAAGTTTTACGCCTCGTGTAGGCGAATACGTTTTTTACGTCTACGGGACGACCACATATCGTAATGGCGCACGAAATTTTCTTAATATTAGCACTACTAATATTAGTGTGCAAGGAAATAGTTAATAATTCAGCGATATCGTTTAGTTTTTGCGGCGACTTTCTTCGGCTGTTTACTAAACTGCTTTCCTGCTTTTGTGTCTTTAACTTTCTTTCTGTTAGTAGCACGTTTTTCGGCCGGAGAAAGTGCCTCCCGAGCTTTTTTGGGTAAATACCGGGACTTTTTCTTTCTACCTGCGTAGCCCCACTCTTCTTTTGTCCATTTCTTTAGCTTATTACCTGGCTTTTTCTTACCAGAGTAAGTGCCGCCCATTTCTTTGTAGTATTTAACCGCTAGCTGCATTGCTCGAGCTGAATGCTTACCACCCATCTTTGCTTTAGCTTTGGCTTTTGCTCTGGCCCATTTAGCAGGATCGCGTTTTGTTGCTGTCCCACTAGTTTTCTTTTTTGATTCAGCCATTACGACCCCTTCTTCCATTTCTTAGAAGGAGATTTAGTTTTACTTGGCGACCATTTGACTTTGTCAGCCCAATAAGCTGCTGAGAGTTTACCTTTGGATATATTCTTAGCATGACGAGACTTAAATGCTTTACGCTGCCCCACCGTTTGATTGGTTTTCACGCCTTGCTGCCCAAATCGAATTGTTTTCACCGTATCACCTTGTTTAGCTACAACAATATGTGACTTTTTTGGGTGTCCAGGTGTTCGCTTCGGTTTGTTATACCCACTGACCCCCGCCCGTGAAAGGCGAGGGTCTTTTTTGGTTGGCTTCTTGGCTGCCATATTAGGCCTCTAGATAATGTCGCCTCGTAGGCGTTTTAAGGTTGCTTCCGGCAATGCATCGAACTCCTCTTCTGTCATCTCCATAACATTAATTGCTTTTTCTCCGTGGTTTGCTGCGCTTTCTCCCGGTAATTCGGGCGGTTGTGCTTGGGCAGCTTTCAGCTTTTTACTAACTTCTTTACGTTTTTTAGCAACCTCATCAACCGGCTGACCTATAGAAGGTTTTGCTGGTTCTTCTGCGACGTCTAACCCGTTATCACGTACAACGAATTTCGCAGCTTTACTTAACGCATCAACAACGTCATACCCGTTTGAGATAAACGCATTTCGAAGCTCAACAACTTCATTGGTTAACTCTTCGTTGTAGCTTTCTGAGTTTGCGTCAAATACTGGGTAGGCCTCTTGCATAGCCATTGCCGCTTTATGCAACGCACTCATTTCACGGTCTTGTTTGACCGTTTGTGTCACTTCTTCGCGCAATTCAAATTCAATCTGCGCTTTTTCTGCATTTCTGATCTCTCTACGAAGTGCGACTGCTTTTTGAGTCTCGCCATCCAAAACTAAATTTTGATATTCAACTTCTTTTTCATCAAAATCATACGCTTCAGGTGCTGCGGCCTTTTCTTCTGCCGCTTTTTGGGTATTCATATCGTCTAACTGTTTTTGAAGCGCTTTTTGTTTTGCTAACACTTCATCTAAGCGTGACTTGGGCACCATTGGTTTCGACTGAGTTTTAGTTTCCTCGTCGACTTCTGCCGCCAAAGGTAGTGGCTCTTCCTCTTCCCCATCTGCATCATCTTCGGGCTCTTCAGATGCCGTTTCTTCGACTTCTGCAACTACTTCTTCAGCTTCTTCGACTTCTGCGACTACTTCTTCAGCTTCTTCGACCTCTTCAGCGGGCTCTTCAACCTCTGCAACAGGTTCGTCGGTGAAGCTTAAGTCTAAATCTACGTCTACATCTTCGTCGTCATGTGCTTCCGCGCCTGGCATGATGTCGTAGGTAAGCTCTTCAGTTTTATTTTCGTCTTTATCACTCATAGTTAAGTCCTATTATTGTTCCTGTGGTGTCGGGGGTGTTGGTGGCTTTGGTGGTGCTTGGTTTAGGCTGCTATTTTTAGCCTGCTGCATTGCTGTTGTAGCAATTTTGGTAGCCGCACTTGTCTCGGCTTGTGATTGTCGAATCTGATTCGTCTCGCCTGACAAATCTCTTCGTAGTTGTAGCTGATCCTGCGCCATTTTGATCTTAGACTGCATCTCAGCAAGATTAAGGTTAGAGCCAACTTCGAGTTGTTCCGCTTTAGTCTCGTTAAGCTCTGCTTCAGACTGTAGCTTCGCAACTTCGGCCTGCATTTTGGCAAGCTCAAGTTGAACCTGCTGCATCTGAATCTGCTGCTGTGCTTGCATAGCTTCTGCTTGCTCAGGTGTTGGTGGCTCTTGGCCTGTGAGTGTTCGAATACGTTTAGCAAGCTCACCTTTACGTGCTAAGTGGCTGTACTCAACAATAGCGTCGTCAGGCACTGCTACGCCTGCGTTACGTAAGCTAAGGGCTTCAGCAAACTGGACCTCATCAAACGAATCACGGGCAGGTGCGGTTGACACAATGACGTCGTACTCGCCTAGTGTTAGGTTGTTGATCACCTCACCTTCTGGTGTCATCTGATTAATCACCATTTCTTCGCGAGGTTTAAGCGGGTCTGCTTCATTAGTAATCTGAATTACACGCTCTTCTGAATAATAGACTTGTACGATGTCTAAAATCTTTTCTGCGAGGTACTGTCGCGCTTTTCTTAAGTTATCAAGCGGCACCTGGATCATGATCGCGCCACGGTTTTGTTTCGCTTGTATAGCGACCCCCGATACCTCTGCGCTATCCGAACCTAACATCGAGTCGTTAATGCCTGATATGGCTTTTATGTTCGCTTGCGCCTTTTGAGCTATGCGATCTAGACCTGTAGGAATCTGGTTAGGAGATATCTTCGTTGGGGGCGCTGTACCACGCGCATACTCCAGCACTAAGCCAGTCTCTGCACCGTGTTCTTCTAAGTCGTCTGCGGTCATACCAACAAGTGAGCCGGACTCTACCATCCAGCCGCTGTTAGCTGTGGTGTTAACGATATGCAACTCTTGTGACGCAATTTTATTTAACTGTTCTTGTGGAGAAAGTAAGTTACGCACGACACCGAACGGACGGCCACGTCGGAAGTAACAGAAGAACGGCACAATCGTAAACTCTTTGTAGGGTGACCAATCATCATGTAATACAACACGATCACAAGTAACCGTCCAACGCACTTTCTTTTTAACTTTAGGATACAGCTCTAGGCCGTACTGCTTGGCGAATTTTTTTACCTTAGTATCTGACCAAGATTCGGGTGCTTCTCGCTGGTCGCCCGTCTGAGGATCTACTAGACACGTTACTTTACTGAGCTTCTTGTACTGACGCTCAATAATACGAAGTGCGCGTACGTTTCGGTAGTCATCTTCTTGCGGAGTCTCTGAACCAAAGAAAGCGTCAGTATCGTTGTCACCAAAACGCTGCTCTTCATACTCAACTGAATCAGGGCCGAATGACATGCCGTTCTCTGCAATAAATCTAAGCGCTTCTGCCTTTTCTTCGCCGTAGTTTTCTTCAATCTCGTCTAGTGTCATCCATTTAGTTTCAAAAACCTCGTTCCATGTCTTTGGATCAGCATCTTTAGCATCAGGATCGATTAATATGTCTAGCGGATCTTTAGCCGTGATACGTACTTCGCCTTCGAGGTGGTCGCTGAAGTCTATACGAACGTCAAAATAGCCACGACCATCCATTATTAAGCCGTCGCTAAACACCTGCTGCTCAACCCAGTCGAGTTTGTTGTTGTCAGCGATCTGCATGTAGAGTTTTGTGAGTGTATGTGCGACATCTTCTGAACCTTTACGGCGTGGTTTGAACTGCACGTCTGCACGGCGGCTCGACTGCTCGCCAAGAATCGTATTTACCGTCGGTAAAATAGTATTTACTGTTAACGCGGGTCGTCCTTCCGCGTCTAACGCGGCCATATCGAACTCATCCCACTGGTCACCTTGATAATACGCGTCGCATCGCTTCGCCATATCAATATATTCTAGGTGCCCGTGATCTCGAGCGCGTTCATAACGGCTCCACTGAGTGTTTGTAATGATTTCTTCTTGTTCCGGAGAAATTCGCTTCTGTTTTTTAGCCATTGTTATGCGCTCATTGCGGATTTAGATCGTTTAGGAGCCAAAAGACCGGGTAACTTGTCGCGCCAACTCGGCACGTGCTCCACCGTCTCATGGAATGTTGCGAATTCCGTCATCATCAGACCCAACCATGCCAAAGCATCAACTTGGTCGTCATGCACTCCATTTGGAAACCTAAGTAATTCAGCAACAAGCGGGCCTGTAAAAATCTCATCCCGAGGGAGGAACACCATCCCCTGCTGCATACGACCCTGGATAGCTCGGGCTCGAGCTTCTTTATCGCGTCGGCCTGTTTTCAGGTCTTTAAAGTACGCCTCATAGAGCCCTCGTTCGCGTACCCTTTTCTCGAGGAACGGTCCGAGTGCCATTTCTATGTGGCCTTTTTCGATACCTATGATGCTCGGTTTCCACAGCTCATAGAGATCTAAAATTTGTTCTACTAATTCGAAACCATCGAAGCGACCTCTAACGACATCGCACACGAACAGTTGGTCCCATTCGTCGACACCAATGACCATTCCAACGGTGTAATCGTTTCGATCGTTTTTACCGATCGCCAAATCCCACGCTGCGTAAAACTTCATACGGTCTGTATCAACATCTTCGGGGTCGAAGTACTGAATCATGTCGCGTGTAAAGTAATCGCCGTCATCGGCAACTGGGTTCTGCTGGTACAACGCGGACCAATCTCGTGGTCCGACTGCGCGTTCTATACGTTTTAGCGCTTCTAAGTCATAACGCTCTGGATGTAGCGCGTCGCCTACCTTTCTGAACTGCTCGTCGGCTTCTGCTACAGCTGGATAACGAACTACTTCCCAATCGTCGCCGCCTTCTTCACCCTGCTTTAATAATCGACCAGCAAGGTCGTCATCATGCCAACGAGTGAGAATAACAAGCACACCGCCGCCAGGAGCGAGACGTGTGTAAGCAGTTGATGTATACCAATCCCAGTTACTGTCTCTGTTGTTCTGACTTTCCGCATCTTCTCTGTTTTTTACTGGGTCATCGATTAGTAATATGTGGGCACCTTTACCTGTGATACCGCCGCCGACACCCGCTGCTACATAACCGCCGCCGTCTGTTGTTAACCATGCTTCTGCCGACTGTGATGTCGGGTCTAGACGTGACTTAAATGCCGCTTTATAGCCATCTTCACGTAGCAGTCCACGCACTTTACGACTAAACGCCATTGCGAGAGAGCCAGAATACGAACAACTAATAAATTCGTGGTTAGGGTTTCTTCCTAGATGCCACGCGGGAAACGAAACACTGGCTAACGTACTTTTTCCGTGTCTGGGTGGCATGAACAGCATTAATCTTGGTGATTTCTTCTCCGCAACGTCTCGCGAAAACTGTTCCAAGCGTTGGCAAATATCTTTATGTACCCACCCTGCGTGGTAGTCGGGGTTGAATCGCTCGACGAATGGGAGCAGTCGCTTTCTTGTGAGGAATCGCAGTGCGAGTTCCGCTTTTGCTTTAGCCTCAACTGATGTCTCAACTGTTGGTTCGTCAACGTGTTCAGGGCTCGCCGCCGCGGGGCCTTGTTCATGTATATCTGCCTTACAATAAACACAGAGTCGGTCTTCTCCTGAAAATAAGGATTCGACATGAATATTTTTACAACGAACGCACTCAATCTTTTTAACTTCAGTCATAAGTTAATCGTCTTCCTCACGTGGGAGGTAGACTTCAACATACGCATCACATTCAGGACACGACAAGTTGCTTACTATTGAGAAGTGGTCGCTGTCATCAAGGTCGTGGTCACCGCCCCAGATGAGCTCAGTCTTACAGTGCCAACACTCCATGTTAGTCTTCCTTGTGTTCGATAAGATCGCTTTTTGGCTCAAGATAATCCAGGTCTTTACCCGCTATCTTAAGGAGTTCTTCGTCAGTCATTCTTTCGAGCTGTTTGGTACCGTTGATATTGATATTCACCTGCGTTGCGTTATCAGGTGCAGCCAACCCGTGTAGCTTTACTAACGAGTCGGTCGTGTTTTTCATTTCGGTGGCGTTTGCAGATGAGGTGTACGCTTCCATGTACATCATGTGAGCGTTTTGCTGCGTGTATTTAACTGTCTCGCGCATTTCATCGCGGTACCATTGCAGCGCTTGTTGGACAGCTGGGACATTATGCGCCTGATATGCAGTAGCCGAAGACGCGTACCCCGCACCGCGGCCCGCGGCTGCGATAGACATTCCACTGCTGATAAGCGATACCAGCTTTTCTTGCTGCATGGTTAGCTGCCCTTTTTCGAGGCCCATGTACGGAATGTTCGCCTGGAACTCCGTATGTTCGCTTATGCCAAACTCAGTGGATGGTGGCGTTTTTTGGTCTTGCTTCGTCGTCAAAGTAGTCTTGTGCGTCATAGCGTGTGTGTACAAATAACGGTGATCGCGGATCGATGCTCGCGGCCAGTGCTTCGATATGTGTAACTGCGTCTACTTGATCGAACCCCGCCTGGATTAGTAAGTGGACAGACTTTCCGAAGTCGTAAACAAGTACTTCTTCGTCGTCAACATGGTTGATTCCAATGATTGCGTCATCAAGACCTTCAATCAGTGTGTAAACATATCTTCCCATTTCAATATATTAGCTCTACTAATACTTAATCGCAAGAGAAATTGTTAATAGTTTTTACCCACCAATAGAACATATCTTCGGTTAATGAGTGCTTCATGATGTTTATGCGGAAACATACTAGCTGTATGTTTTCGGGGGTGTATCCAACTGCGGGGTTAATTCGATCTATTGAGGCGTTATGCTCTTTATAACCAGAGCCATCACGATGGTGAGTAAGGAACAAGCCTGTTAACGCACACTTACCGTCCTGCTTTTCCCACAGTTTGACTATATCTTCTGCAACAAGCCTGAATTCCAGGTCGGCTACTTTTTTTCTACGAGATTTATGCCCGCATTTACAGTTGGTGAACAATAAACGGCAGAACGCTACATACGAAGCAGATGCTTTGCGTAGTTGTGCGGAGTTTTTACAGGGGATGCATTGGTTACGGTCTTTGTTAAATTCCTTTACGTCTTTTTCGACGCCGCAAAGCTTACACCTATTCGTACTTTTTGCTTCCATAAAATAATAGTAACAGAAAAAATATAAAAAAAAATTTTGAAAATGTTTTCTGGATCACTGAGCCACTATCTCCCCCCTGCCCCTCACGCGCACCCCGTACCCCGGATCCGGATTCATGAACCTTGTTTCCGTTTTTACCCTAGGAACCTTGTCCAGAAACCAGCTAGCCCGCTCTGCGGTCGTCGCGTCGGATCAATTGGTGTAACTAATTAATCAATCAATCAATCATTAGGAGATACATCATG
>Ga0181404_1000199_pt1 | contig 18227 bp, 31 predicted proteins | sample 27SPOviralmetaG_FD_130133 | JGI IMG/M metagenome (GOLD analysis project Ga0181404, IMG submission 130133) | Marine viral communities from the oligotrophic San Pedro Time Series (SPOT) site, San Pedro Channel, CA, USA - 27 SPOT_SRF_2011-10-25 | ecosystem: Environmental > Aquatic > Marine > Strait... | reverse complement strand
GGTGAGCTAAAGTCCGAAACCGATTTAAAAGAAGCTGCGAAGGATCATGGTATTGATCCCAAAGGAGAAATGTGGAGGTTACCCGCAGAGCATGTTGGTTTTTATGCTGAGCAAGATGCACGTCTAACATATTTGTTATGGCAGAGATTTAAACCAGAATTACATAATCAAAATTTAGAAACAGTTTGGAGCATGGAAACTAAACTACTTCCAATATTAATTAAGATGAGAGAGAAGGGTGTAAAAGTTGATGTAGATAAGGCGCATCAACTAAAAAAAGACTTCCAAGCTCAGGAGAAGCAGTATTTAATAAAAATAAAACAATTAGCAGGCAAAGAAGTAGACATATGGGCAGCACGACAAATAGGAGAAGCCTACGACCGACTCGGCATAGATTATCCACGTACTGACAAAACTCATGAGCCATCTTTTACATCCAATTGGTTAGCTAATTCGAAACACGAAATATCAAAATATATAGCACAGGCTAGAGAGATCAACAAGTTTCATGGTACATTCCTGGACTCAATTTTAAAATACGAACACAATGGGAGAATACATGGCGAGATCAATCAGTTACGTAGTGACAGTGGTGGGACTGTCAGCGGCCGTTTGTCTATGGCTAATCCTAATCTTCAACAGTTACCAGCACGTAACAAAGATTTTGGACCAAAAATCCGAGGTCTCTTCTTACCAGAAGAAGGTTGTAGATGGGGAAGCTTTGACTATAGTCAACAAGAACCACGAATGGTAGTACATTATGCAGCCTCTATAGGCGACGGATACGAAGGTTCTAACGAACTTGTAGAGGCTTACGCTAATTCAGAAACCGACTTTCACCAAACAGTAGCAGATCTAGCAGGAATAGAGCGAAAACAAGCCAAGACAATAGGCTTAGGATTGATGTATGGAATGGGTAAAAATAAATTAGGTATATCACTTGGATTGTCCACAGAAGAAGCATCGGCACTAATATCCAAGTATAATCGTAAAGTTCCATTTGTGAAGTTATTATCTGATAGATGTATGAAAAAAGCAAATGATGAAGGTGTAATTAGAACAAAAAAAGGTAGGAAGTGTCGATTTGACATGTGGGAACCTAAAGATTTTGGTATTCATTCACCAGAAACATTTGAAAACGCCGTTGCAAAATATGGTAAAAACAATATTAAAAGAGCTTTTACTTATAAAGCTTTAAATAGATTAATACAAGGATCCGCAGCTGATCAAACAAAGCAAGCAATTATAAGTTGTAATGAAATAGGTTATTTACCAAAAGTGCAAATACATGATGAATTATGTTTTGATATTAAAACAGATGATGATATAAAGAACATCAAGGAAACAATGGAAACTTGTATGGAATTTAAAGTACCAAGTAAAGTAGATGTAGCTTTAGGAGATGACTTTGGACAAGCTTCATAAAAACGAAGTAGCAGGTATTGGATCTGTAGCCTGGCCTACATATATGATCTTCAAAGAAAGATTAGTTTTAAAAAAATTTGATGATGTAAAAAAGAAAATAGCATTCAATGCTGACTTATTAAAAAAGGACATAGAAAAGAATGGTCTGTTATGTCCAATGGTAATTGATGAGAATGATCAACTAACTGATGGCAGTGATAGGTTTAGAATACTTCAGAAGGCAGACATCAAAGGCAGCTTTTTTTACAAAGCAAGAAACAAAGATGAAAAAATTTTTTTTAAAAAATTAAATGATCTTACTTGGGATGAACATCCTAACATGTTGAGATTTATGGAGAAGCTGTGGCAAGGTAAAATGAAAAAATACACAGAAAAAGTTACTCACTTATTTACAGAAAACGTAAGAACTGTAGTTCCAAAATAATAGAGAGCAAGAGTCCCCGTACCAAATCAATGATTTTTGAAAAAAATATAAAAACTAGTAATTAACCAGTTTTTTTAAAAAGTCGCTCAGCGTCTTCTACGCTTTGCTCGTTGATCTTAACTCTAAGACCTTTGATTTCAATATCGATCCACTTCATATCAGGTGTAACCCTACCCTGTGCTAACGCTTGTGTTGCCCATTTGGACTCCAACTGAAGCTTCTTCGATATTAACTCCTGTAGTGCCATTGTCTAGCTCCTCATAAGTAATATGGAATCGACGCATACCACGACCGAATCCATCAGGTTTAACAGAATACTGTTTATCATTCAGATTCTGTACAAAGCCATTGATCGCAGCTTCATCGTCATTGGCGTTTACGACACTAGTAATATATAGTCCAGCCACATAACATTGAAAGCGATATTGCTTCATAGGATAATCTTATCAACTATTTGGTGTAAAATCAAGTGTTTAGTTTATCTTTGTCAACAACGCAGTTCATAAAAATTCTTGTAACGTAAAACCCTTTTTCGGTCATTTGAACCGCTATTTCATTGACTTTTTTGCTTGCCTCGACTTTGCAGACTTCTTCCCGGTAAAATATTATTGGATCCTCATGCAGCATAGCGCAGTGCTCCTGGCCTGTCATTGGGTTAATTAGGCATAACATACCCATCATAAAGAATTCTTTCATAATTAAATATAGCACCAAAAATACTTGTTGACACTAGGGTATCAATTCCTATATTAATGGGACAGGAGAAAAAACAATGAACTTAAAAAGTAAATCAAAAATGTTTAAAGGTCTAGTTGAGAAGATAGATATTGCATTATCAGAGGGCACAAGCTTTGATGAGGTTGCAGGTAAACTAAAAAATGTACACATCAAAATCGGAGATGAGTATGTCAAACCTTTACCAACAGATCTATGTACTCAGTTAGCTAAGAATGAATTGGAGAATAGATAATGGCTTGGTTAAGATTTTTTGGAGTTGTTATTATTTTTACAATTTTGTTTCCTAAACTAACATTATTTTTAGGAGCCTTAATATGGCTTTCTTAAAAATGGATTGGAAAGATAAACAATACGCAGCTATAACTAGATTGAGCAAAAGCAAGGGTTGGGATTTTAGCGATAACAATCCATACTTTGAAAGAGCTTACATCTTTTTACCAAAGGTGAGTATTAAAACCAAAGATCAATTGAAAAAGGAGTTAAAGAAACATGGATATAAATAAATTTAAATCTGTTGCAGTAAGAAAACCAGACTATGATTTGTTACAAGGACTTTGTAATGAAAAATTTAGATCACCTGCATCTATGATATCAAAATTAGTAAACGAGTATGTAGAATTCCAGGCGAAAAAAACTGGTATGACTATCGATTCGTATAAAAAGAAAATTTTAAAGACAAGTATTATACCAACTAAAATTAAAGGAAGGAATGGTCATGCAAGAAGATAAACTTACACCAGATTTAGACTCTGAAAATATGGATCCAATGGGTGATTTAGAAAAAGCTTTCAATAATATAGATGTATTTCCTAGTATAGAACAAGAAAACAGAAAGCTAAAAGAAATTAATAGGAACATACAAACTAAACTAAACCAAACAGAGCGAGAATTAGCGAAGTTAAAAGAAAATGTTAATCTTACCTGTGAAGAGATGTTACGAATTATGAGAGATGGACAAGAGTATGGGCATACTGAAGACTATACTGAGCAGAAAAGATTGGAGCTTAAAAAACATTATAGTTGGAAAGATAAGCTGTGAAGTTAAAATTTTACATATGGCTCATGGGTATAACAGGATCAATAAGTGCATGGGCATGGAGAAAACAAGCAAAAATTATTAGGAGCAAGAGATGATGTCCGATAAAGATTGTATTGATTTAGAAAACTATCTCGATGATTTAAGAACCAACACGAGAGAAATTCCTGTGAATAACTATATCACTCATCATGTACATGCTCATGAAAATGGCCATGATATTCTTATTGTGACTGGTGACGAGAAGGATATGAAGAATACAGTTGTGCAGAAGTTCATGTGCAGATGGCCTAAAAATAAAAACCCAAGAACAAAACCCTTTACTCATGCCAAAAAAGAAGTATAAAAAGAAAATGAATCAGAAATTAGGTGATCCTTATAAAATTTGTAAGAATTGTAATGGTAATGGGTACGTAAGAATTATCCCTTATTCAGAGACACAAACGTGCAAAGAGTGTAAGGGTGCAGGTCACTTTGAACATGGAAAAAGAACCACGAAACACGAGCCAGACGTAATTGAAACAGATTATGTTTTAACGCTAATAAAAATATTAGAGGAATTCATTCGTGGCAAAAAAAGAACGATTCATTAATCCACTCATCCAAAGCTTAAATGTGTTAGCAGATAAGTTAACACATAAAGAATATAAATTAGTAAGCAACAATATGTTTCGCTTATACATGGGGGACAAGCTTGGTTATAGAGATACATTTGATCCGCAATTTATGGCTGACATTGCAGCTGTGTGGCAATTTAGGAAAGAAAAAAAGATAGAAAAGAAGGCTAAGCTTTACAAATTTAAATTGGTCAAAGGTGGAAAAGATGTCGAAAAATAACTATAATAGACTAATGGCAAGAGATATCTTTCACAAAGTTCCTGAACAAGAAAAACATAGTGGCGAGGATATACACGGAGTTATCAATAGTGTACATCTGGACTATGAACGATCTAAAAAAGACAGAAGTGAAATAGAAGGAACAATATACTATCGTGACTTACTCTCTTTCCTTATTAAAACTTATGGGCACTAGTTTCGCAGCTCAGTTACTATCAACAGACGTAGAACCTGAAGAGAAACTATGGAGAGGAGTACTGTGCAATGCAATCGAAGACGCAGGACAGAAAAGCCAGGAGAGAAAACCTTCAATATATAAATGCGAGGCTCATGCATGGATTATGTCGAATACTACTGATTTCCATACTGTTTGTTATTATGCAGGTTTTGAACCTGTGCATGTAAAAGAAAAATATAAAAAAGCCATTATGGATGGAAACATTCAGTTCTCACCTAGGAATTTTGCATGGAAGAAGTACTCAGAGCAATTCGTAAAGTATCGTAATTGTAGGGAAGTTGAGTCGAAAAAATATCACCGAAAACATCTAGAACATTTAAGACACGCAGTAGATCTGTGTACCACTATTTTTATATCTAATTTAGTTACTGCTATTTAATTATTAAAAGTTGCGGGTATTAAACTATCAAGGGGGTAATACTCATGAGAAGTTAATGCATAAAAAAAGGGCCAGCTCAGTCTCCCGGTCTGGCCCTTTTCCAACTAACTTAGAAAGATTGACTATGAAACATAATCAAGTCTTCCCATTAGTTTAATATGATTGAGTAGTCAAGTCATTTTTCCTCCTTAGTTGATTCAAGAGAGCTTTTAATGAATTAGTCACCTTGATACCCTATCAAACTGGCTGCGTGAGGCAAGGAAAATGTGCAGTTTAGAATTGTTCTAAGGTACACGCTCCTAGAACCAGCATATACCCATTGCTTAGAAATAATTTTTTAAAAAAACTTTTTTGAAAAATAAGCCCTTTTTTCTAGGAGTCTAGGAATTTTAAGATATTATCCTTATATACCAACACTTATTTACTCCTAGTTTTACTCCTAGAACCAGTTTTACTCCTAGCAATTTCTAGGAGTTTTGTACTCCTTACGAGCAAACTATGGGAATTTTCTTATTGCTATTTATTTTTCTAGGAGGAGGGTATATAGTAATTGGGTGCCAAAGAAAGCTAATCAATTGAAGACTATATCCGAACTTACACCTAGACAGCGTAAGTTTGTAGATATCTATGTTGCTAATTATGGCGAAATAACGAAGGTTGAAGCAGCTAAGCAAGCAGGTTTTACTTCAACTAATAAATATGGACCTACTGATCAAGCGAGTAGGCTATTAAATCCTGACAAGAATCCACATATTGTTCGATACTATGAGAAACAAATGGCTAGAGAATTAGAGAAAGAAGAAAAAGATAAACTATTATCCTATAAACATTATTCTAGGATGAGAGATAAGTCTGAGCAGAAAGGCCAGATGACAGCAGCTATCAATGCGCAGTTTAGAAGAGATCAAATGGCTGGGCATTTTGTAGACAGAAAAGAAATAAGCCATATTGGTTTAGAAGGTATGAACAGAGAACAATTGGAGAAGAGACTTGAGGAGCTTGAATCAAAGATCGGCGAAGCCAAAAATATTATTGACGTTACGCCAAAAGAAGTTACTGAAAACTAGAGATTGGAAGAATTTCTTGACAGTTTTCAACGAAGTACATAATAGTACTCTGACTGTATCAGTCGGTGCTGTAAGTATAACAACTAGGGGAACTAAGAATGAAAAGCAGAAGACTAAGAAAAACAAAACACATAGACGTCAATATTAAATTTCCAAAAGAGAAGATAGAACACTATCCGTTCGTAGAGATTCATTGGTTGGATATCGTAGGCGAGACGGGTTGGCAAACTTTTGAGCAGCTGAAGAAGTCACAACTTGGTAGAATGATATCGAGAGGTTGGATGGTTTCCCGTGAAAAAGGTATTACGAGAATCTTTGCTGACTATGGCTTGAAGGACGGAAGAGATGGTGATGAAGGTCATATCGAAACAATTGGTGGAACAACAATCATACCGAACTCAGTAATTACAAAAATAGTTAAGCTGTAATGGATCTTATATTACTGAACGATGGTTTGTATCAGCTTGTGGCTGTTACGAAAGAAATGATGGAAGGCATAGAAATTATGGCTGAGGTAGACTGCTTTGACTTGTGCGATATCCTTAGATTACACTTAACAACATATCATGATGTACCTTGGAATGTGCATTTGATGAATGATGATACAGGTCAATTCGTTGGCTGCATTTGCGATTCTTGACCGATTAAATAATGGCTCAAAACAAAGAATCAAAGCTGTGGAACGACATAAAAAATATTAACAAAGATTGGCATTTTACTCGCATAGAATCTAGTACAATTAATGGAATTCCTGATGTGCATTGTGTAGTAAACAGGCAAGTATTTTGGCTTGAACTCAAAGCGAACACCAGCAAGAATTGTGGTCTATCGAAGTACCAAATCAATTGGCATATTAAATACTTGAAAGCAGGTGGTAGAGCGTATATCTTGAATAGGCCCCTCTTGCACGAGCCTTATGAACTTCTGGCCGTGAGCCTGGAATCCCGAACCCCGACCCCCATTGCCCGCCACACGAACCTTAAAACACTGATCACCGTAGCAGCTGGCCATCCTGCACCGGGATCCTGATGCCCACGCCCGTGCTCCCACCCCCACGTCGTTAATAGCTAAACTATCAACCACGTGCTGGGACCGCGAACCGAAGGTTACGCGGCCGTGAAGCTGCCTACCCCCACGCCCACGCACCCACGCCCACGATAAGGATTACTGAACTTACCTTCAGGAGCTGGGCTCGCCAGGTCTCTGGCCAGCAGCGGTGAAGCGTGGTACGATTGGCTAGGGTGTGGGTATGGTTTATTTTCATTTTCCTTTCTCGACCCACGCCCCCACGACCATTCCCGACCGAAATGGTCGGGTTTGAACTAAAAGTGGCCAGCTGGTGACGCCAGGCAGCAACCTGATGCTGCTGGAGAAAGATGAATCTTTTTAATTTTTGCCGTTGACAAAGATCCCATGATGTCTTATCTATACTAGTACGGTAGATCCACTGGTATCCGATGTGCACGTTGGGTGTCTGAAGGCAGGTGATAGAAGAATGAACTGATTGGTACCTGACTACCGCGAACTAACTAACTAAGGAGAAAAAAATGAATACGATAATTCCAGAAGTAACTGTATGTACAATTGTCTTCGGACTCTTGGTTTGGACAGGAGTGATAACATGGTAGCAAATGTACAAGAAGATAAGGACAACATTGTCTACAGCTGTCCTGACCACGGTAAAGAAACATATTTTAAAATAAAGCAGCTCGAACGGCAAGTGAACATGCGTGACTACGTATACGTATGGTTTAAGCACAGAGCTCGTAGCGAAAAGATGTGGGTGCGAATCACCAAAGGCTCTAGACTCAAGGGAGAAGGGACCTTAGATAACGTACCACAGATCTTAACGAAGCTTAAGTTGCGAGATGTCGTTAAGTTCAGAACTGACGAGGAGGGCATCACATGGGGACGATGATGGTAACACATTGCTATGGATAGCATTGCTGCTAATCCCGTTAGCTTTCGCTCCGAGAACAGCAGGATGGATATACATCTTCCTGCTGGCAGCGCTGGTCCGTGGATGCACTGGAGTTCCCTATCTCTTCTAGCCCCACGCCCACATCCGCCGTCTCAGAACCACCACGTGGCTGGACATGCATCAGGAGCTGGCCAGGCTGGGATCTGGCTGCTGGTCAGAGGCACGGGTTTCCCACGCCCACGACTGCAAACAGCTCGGACTGTTATTAAAAAGCTAATGGACTTAGCTGCTGGCCAGGCGAGACCGGGAGTTCTTCAGGTCTGCCCTGCCAAAAAAAAGTTCTTGCATATCTCATGGGATTTGATAAGAAAGGTAAAACAACTAACAAAGGAGAAACAAAATGGGCTTTGATTTATATAGTCTAGGAAATCACAAGAACGCAAATGGCGAATACTTCAGAAATAATGTTTGGTGGTGGCGACGACTTGCCGACTTCGTATGTGAAGAAACAGGTTGCGTTGAAGAAGAAGATAAGAAGAGTTGGCAACACAACGACGGACACGAGGTCAGCGAAGAACAAGCTAAACAAATTGCCAAACAACTAAAGACACTCATCAAGAGTGGTAAAGTTTCAGAGGTCATAAGAAAGACCGAAGAAGAAATGAAAGAAGCCGAAGAGAACAACAAGTTCGTTGATAGATGTCATAAGATGTTAGCAAGTAAGGTTGAGAAAGAACAAGGAAAAGAAAACCTAGCACCTGCTGACTATCCAAAAGACGACCACGATACTTGGGATTGGATACAATCCAAATACTCTTACGGAAGTTCCTATCCATTCACTATGGAAAATGTAGAGGAGTTCATAAAATTCTGCGAAGATTCAAACGGATTTAAAATCTGTTAGGTTGTTGAGGCGTGGGCATTGTCCCACGCCCACGCCCACGCCCACGCCCTGCGTCAGTTCTTGAACATGAACAGAAGCTGCCCAGCACCAGACACCAGTCGTGCTTCGGATTTCTCAAAGTCAAGGGTTAATTATAAGTAATGAAGTTCTAAATTTATTTTTAAATTAATTAATTTATTTGTTGAATTATCTTTTTTAATTTCTTATATTCATGGGATAACAATTAACTTATGAAAGGAAAAATGTTATGAGCAATCTAAAAAAAGTCACTAGACTTATTAAGAAAGCTAACAAGCAAGAGCAACAAGGAATAGTGAATTATCATTATTCAGTTGAACAAGTTAAGCAACAAAAGAAAGCAAATGATTTGATTAAACCAAGTCATGTTGAGTTGTTTGAAACTTTGAAAACAAATCTAATCATTATAAATAAAGTTGATAACATTGAGGGGTTTGCTCAATTAATCAAACGAACAATGAAAAGATTTGATGTATCTAAATTCAAAGAAAAGCACCCTAAATTGTATGAGGAGTTTTTAGTTGATATGGACACAAAAGAAATTAAAATCAAAGTTCAAGAGAAAGGAACAAACTAATGAGCAACTTAATCAAAATGGTTAATGAGATAGTTGAGAACAAAGCAAACTCAAATGAGGTTGAACAAGCAAGTACAAGTTCAAGTGCAACAACTCTTAACTATCAATTCATGTATAAACAATTAGAAAGTGCTGTTGAGGAAATTATTATTCAGTACCCTAATGACCCTATCGTGAATGAGTTAAAACAAAAGTTAGTGAATAATTTAAAACCAATCTTACAAATTATTCAAAACAATCCAGATCAAGACTTTAATCAGTAAAGTTCTACACCTGTAACCCTTCGGGGTTACAGGTGACGCTACCTTCTCCACCATCTCCACCACCTTCACCACCTGAATAGAGGTACCAAATCTAGTTCCAAACTCAAACAAATACACAAGATTTAGATGCCACGCACACAAAAACTGATTATAGCAAGAGCCGTGCTAAAAACTCGATCGCATAGATGTAGTGACTATATTTTTATTATGAGTTAAGATAAAAAAGGGGACTCAATGCAAAAAGAATTACTAACGAATGAACAACTAAGATTAGCAGTCGAAGCTAAGTGGATTGAACACATAAAGTTGTGCCAAGATAATTTTATATATTTTGTTAAAGAAGTCTGGCCTGATTTCATTTGTAGATTGGATCCTGAACCAAAAAGATGGGGACACCATCAACACATAGCAGCCGAGTTTACAAAAATTTCTTCCAAGAAAAAAGGGAGGCTCATAATAAATATGCCTCCTAGGCATACTAAATCAGAATTTGCATCCTATTTGTTTCCTGCTTGGATGATAGGGAAGTATCCAAATTTAAAAATTATGCAGGTATCACACAACGCAGAACTATCATCAAGGTTCGGTTCTAAGGTTCGTAACCTAATGGAACAGAAGGAGTATAAAAATATATTTGGGGATGTTAAACTACGAGAAGATAGTAAGGCCAAAGGACGATGGGAGACCAATCATGGTGGAGAATATTTTGCAGCGGGGGTAGGCGGTTCTATCACAGGACGAGGGGCGGACTTACTTATTATCGACGATCCACATACTGAACAAGATGCGATGTCTGAGTCTGCAATGGAACGTGCTTTCGATTGGTATGTGTCAGGACCGAGACAGCGTTTACAACCGGGAGGCTCAATTGTTGTTGTAATGACAAGATGGGCAGAGGATGATTTGACAGGTCGATTAATTAAGTCTCAAAAAGAACCTAAAGCTGACAAATGGAATGTAATTTCATTTCCTGCAATACTAGATTCAGGGAATCCTGTTTGGCCTGAGTATTGGGAACTAGAAGAATTAGAAAAAGTAAAAGCATCTTTACCGATCAGGAACTGGTCTGCTCAGTATATGCAAAACCCTACATCCGAAGAAGGAGCTATTCTCAAAAGAGAATGGTGGCAAGTATGGGAACATGAAAGAATTCCAAAACTGCAGCATGTAATACAATCATATGATACTGCTTTTAGTGCAAAAGAAACTGCTGACTATTCTGCTATTACAACATGGGGTATATTTTTTCCACAAGAAGACGGTAAACCTGCAATGATTCTACTTGATGCGATCAAGGGTAAATATGATTTTCCAGAACTTAAAGCAATTGCAATGGATCAATATAAATACTGGGAGCCGGAGACCGTGATTATTGAGGCTAAGGCTACAGGGGAACCACTCATGCAAGAGTTCAGACGAATGGGTATTCCTGTCATTCCATTCGTACCATCACGGGGAAAAGACAAACACTCACGGGTCAACGCTACCGCCCCAGTCTTTGAAGGGGGTCAGATTTATTATCCAGAGGGTGAAAAATATGCAGAAGAAGTTATTGAAGAATGCGCTGCCTTTCCTCACGGAGCCAATGACGACTATGTAGATAGCACCACACAAGCCGTGTTAAGATATCGACAAGGAAACTTCATAGAAATGCTAAGTGACTATGAGGAGGAAAGTTATAACATTCCAAAGGAGTACAAATATTATGGATAAAGATAAAATTAGAAAAATATATGAATTCGCACAAAAAAATAAAGGTGAAGACAGAGTAACAAAAGCTGATCTTGAAGACGCTAAGAAAGCTCTTGGCTTCAAAGATAAGGTGCCTGAAATAAAAGATTACATGTCAAAAGGTGGTAATGCTGTCAAACCTGTCAAAGCAGTGTTAGGTGTTCTTGCACTAGGAGCACTTGGAGCAAAAGCATTTAGTAAAGCAAAAAAGAAAACAGCTATAGCTACACCGAACAATACAGAATATGTAAGTAATAAAAAAAATATGGTTACTGATCTATATCAAAAAGCAACTAAACAAAAAACTGCAAAGATGAATATGGGTGGTGAAGTCGAAGTTACTAAAGGTGGAGATTACATTAAAGATTTAATTGACTAATGGCTGGACTTGCAGATTTACAGAAAACAGAGATCATAGAGGATGAACCTACATCTAATGTTCCAAGACAAAACTCAGATCTTGAACCTTATGATCCATCAGCTGCTAGAGGTTTAGCTGGTATCGCTGTCGCTGGTGCGGGAGCCTTTGCACTTAGAAACCCTATCGGTAGAGTCATACAAAGAATTACAAGCCTTAAAGTTCCTAAGCCTCCATCAACACGACCCACGCAACCAGTCAGTGAGGTTGATGAAGTATTAAATATTGCACCTACAAAAATAGACAGAGGGAGAGCAATGACAGTTGCTCAAAATAATCCTCAAGAGGAATTAAGACAAATAGCAATTGCAAGATCTAATGAATTAAAAAAGATTGCTTACAACGCGCCATTATCAAGAGGTGGTAAAACAAATAGAATAGGTTCATCTCTTTGGGATTACATTGCAAGACACCCTATTGCAGGTGCGAGAAAACCAGAAGAATGGATTAAAGATTTTAAATCTACAGGCCCCGCCTCTTTTAAAACAGGTAACCCAGATTTTAAAAATATTTCACAAGCTGTAAAGAAAGAAGAGTTATGGGACTCAAATATAGCTCAGTTTAATAAGAATGGAGATTTAGTAGGCGGGTTTTTAAAAGTTGCAAAAGATAAAAAGATACCATTAACTAAAATGGATTTATTATATATTGTTGAAAAGTCTCCTGTGAATAATCTTGTTATGAGAAAATATAGATTTGATACTAAATTAGTCGATGAAGCTGAAGAGATCGGTAAGGATATGAAAAATACTTTAGATGATATTGAAACGAAAACAATTGCTAAAGTACCTGCAGGAAGTGATGAAGCTGCCCGTGCAGAAAGTTTAGTTCAAGATGTAAAACTTTTAAAAGAGAACGTTGGAAAATCTACCTCAAGAATGTATAAGTCATTTAGAAGTGGTGACAATGAATATACAGACTACAGTAGTTCACCCTTTGGTAATGATATTGGAAACTTTGAATCAATTGTACAAAGAGCTAGAGGTTTGAATGTTGCAATAGACAATAATGATGTTACTAGAATTTTAGAGGTTGCGAAACGAAAAGATACGGATATCTTTAGAAGAATACAACTGCAAGAAACTCAAAAGATGACACCAAAGTATGGTAACTATTCTGAATATAGAATTAAAGGTGGGGATGAATATTTTGAAAATTTGGTTTATTATCCAAAAGCTTTACCGATGGGACAGAAAATAGGTTCAGAATATAACAAACATTACTCTGGAATTCCAAATCAAATTTACCATGTAAGAGGTAGTGTAAGATCAGGTGGTGATATGCCAAATCAAAAAATTATGATGATTGATGAAATACAATCTGATTATGCACAAGCATTAAGAAATATAAATCCATCTAGAGATAAAGTTGTAAACGCTTTCGGATCAGAAGTAGAATTTTTTTCTTCTAACAGAAAGCTAGAAAAGTTGGTTGATGAAATGAAAAACATATCTAAAAAAGGAATTAGAGCTACTCCTAGTGAGCAAAAAAAGTTTTCAGAACTTAATAAACAGTTTAAAGAACTAAAAAATAATTCTCTTAACTTATCTAATATAACGAACAGAGAAGCATCAGATGGTATTCCATTTCTACCTTTGTATGGAAAAGAAAATTGGGGTGGCCACGCTTTAAAAAACACAATCAAGGATGCAGTTGATAGAGGTAATGTTCAGTGGGTTGGGGTTAGTCCTGTTGAACATTTGCACCATGTAAAAAGAGAAAAGTTTCTTGGAGACATTGAATTTTATGGAAACAGGTTTGGTAAAGCAGGGTTCCCAAATTACAAAGTAACATCAAAAGTTAAGAATCAAACAATTTTAACAGATGCTAAAAAGAAAGCTACATTACCTTCTGAGATGGAGAAACTTGCAAGACAATATAATTCTGAAGTAAAAACTGTACCTGTAGCAAAATCTGATCCAAGTAAACCATTTAAAGTTGTAATTGAAGTTCCAAACAAAACTAAGAGCTACAAGATAAACAAAGATCAAGCTGGAACTCAGCATATTGCTGCCTTCAAAACTGAGGCAGAGGCAGTAGTATATGCACAAAGAAATAGTGGTGCTGTAATGAAAATAGATGATGGAGATCCTAGATTATACTATGATGTTTTCGCTATTAAGATATCTCCAGATATGGTCAACAAACCTTTCAAAGCATACCAGACTGGTGGTCTAGTCGTAAATATATTTGCATGATAAGATAATCCTGTTATAACAATAGGAGATAATTATCATGGCAAGTAAAAAACTTAAAAAAGCCCTTATGGCTGGAGTTGTAGGTGCTCTTGGAGCAAAAGCTCTAGGTCAAGCTGGAGAGATGAAAGAATTCTTGAAGACTGAGGGTGGCGACAAAGCAAAAGTAAACTACATTACAAGAAAAGCAAAACCTTCTGGCTTTAAAGAAAAAGTCAAAAAAGCTATAGGCACATATATGAAAAAAGGTCTAAACACAGGTCCAGGTATTAATGCAACATCTAAAAAAGGTGGAACATTAGCTGGAGATTATGGCAACGCTTTTGGAGATGGTATTTCAGGCGGAGCTAAAGCAGGTAAAATGATAAAAGCTAGAGGTGGAAAACTTGTAAGTTTAAAACCAACTAAACTATATTAATTTATGGCTGAAGTAGTTAAAGAAAATGAACTTCCTGAAGAGGTTGAGACAGAAGAAGTTGATGTAGAAGTCGAGGGTGAGGAAGAACTTCCTGAAGAGGAACAACCCGAAGAAGACTTTAATAGAAACTTAGCTGAGGAGATGGATGACAGAGTATTAGGTCGTATGTCGTCTCAACTTATTCAGGATTATAAAAAAGATAAAATTTCAAGAAGTGATTGGGAGCAGGCTTACACACAAGGTCTAGACCTACTTGGTTTTAAGTATGTACAAAATACTAGACCCTTTCAAGGTGCAAGTGGGGTTACTCATCCACTGTTATCAGAAGCTGTAACTCAGTTTCAAGCACAAGCATACAAAGAATTATTACCAAGTGATGGTCCTGTGAGAACAGCGATTATTGGTTCATCAACAAAAGAAGTAGAAGATCAAGCAACTAGAGTTAAGGATTTCATGAACTATATGTTAATGGAACAAATGGAAGAGTATACACCAGACACAGATCAATTATTATTTTATTTACCACTTGCAGGATCTGCATTTAAAAAAATTTACTTTGACGAAATAAAACAAAGAGCGGTTGCAAAATTTGTACCTGCTGAAGATTTAATTGTTCCATACTATGCGACAGATTTAAAAGATTGTGAAAGAATTACACACATTGTTAAGATGTCAGAAAATGATGTTCTTAAACAACAGAAAGCTGGATTCTATAGAGATGTAGAATTAATGGCTAAGCAACCAGAAAAAAGTCCAATACAAGATAAGTTAAATGAACTTGAAGGTGTAAAACCTGCTGGAGAAAAAGAATACCAATATAATATTTTAGAAATGCATGTTGATTGCAATTTAGAAGAGTTTGAAGTAGAGAGCCCTGAGAAAAAAGTTAAACTTCCTTACATTGTAACAATTGATGAAGGTTCAGGACAAATCTTATCAGTATATAGAAACTATAATCAAGATGATGATATCTCTACTAGAAAAGAATATTTTGTTCATTATAAGTTTTTACCTGGTTTAGGGTTCTATGGCTTTGGTTTAATACATATGATTGGTGGATTATCGAGATCTGCAACGCAAGCACTAAGACAATTGCTTGATGCAGGTACACTTGCGAACTTACCTGCAGGATTTAAATCTAGAGGTATAAGGATTCGTGATGATGACCAACCTTTTCAACCTGGAGAGTTTAGAGATGTTGATGCACCCGGTGGAAATATTAAAGATCAGTTTCAAATTTTACCTTTTAAAGAGCCAAGTGCAACTTTATTTCAACTTTTAGGGTTTGTTGTACAAGCAGGACAGCGTTTTGCAGCTATTGCAGACATGCAAATGGGTGAAGATAACCAAAATAGAGCTGTTGGAACTACAATTGCTCTTTTAGAACGTGGTTCGAGAGTCATGAGTGCTATTCATAAGCGTTGTTACTACGCAATGAGACAAGAATTTAGACTTTTAGCAAAAGTTTTTTCAGATTATCTGCCTCCTGTGTATCCATATGCAGTTACAAACGCAGATAGATTTGTAAAACTTTCTGATTTTGATGAAAGAGTCGATGTAATTCCTGTTGCAGACCCAAATATCATGAGTATGGCGCAAAGAGTTACATTAGCAAACGAAAATTTAAAAATTGCTATGTCAAATCCACAAATGCACAATTTAAGAGAGGCATATAGAAGAGTTTATGAAGCTTTAGGCACAAAACACATCGATGCATTGTTAAAACCTGAGCAAATGCCAAAACCAGAGGATCCAGCGACTGAAAATGCTAAAGCTTTACAAATGCAAATGTTAAAAGCGTTTCCTGAGCAAGATCATCAATCACATATTGCTGCACATAGAGCATTTATGGCTTCAAGAATGGTTCAAATTAATCCAATGGTCTATGCTTTGTTGCAAGGACACATATCTGACCATATTGCTTTACAAGCTCATGGTGAAGTTGGGGACATGGTTCAAAATTCACCTGAAATGGTTCAACAAGCACAGATGGATCCGAATGGATTTAAAATTTTATTTGATTCAATGGTTGCAAAAAGAATTGCAGAGATAACTGTTCAATTAGCACAAGAAGAGCAAGGTCAAAAACAAGATCCTCTTGTTGCATTAAAACAAAGAGAATTAGATTTAAGAGCTTTAGACATGCAAAGAAAAGCACAAGAAAATATGATGGATCAAGAAAGAAAAGCTGGTGAGTTTGAGGAAAGAATAGATCTTGATAAAATGAAATTAGAATCTTCTGAGGATCAAGCAGGTGAAAGAATAAGAATTGCAGAAGAAAAAATTGATTTAAATAGGGAGAAGCAAAGTGGTAATCAAGAAAAGAAAAATTAAAAAATATAGAGGTGGTGGAATGGATATGGGCAACAAGTCCAACCAACAAAAATCTGCTTCAATGGGAAATACTTCTGTAGGAAGAAGAGACTCTTATCTTGGTGGTAAAACTTCTACTCAGGCTGACTATGGTTACGGTCCAGGGAAAACTAAAAATCCTAATCCAGGCAATCCTGGTAATTTTGGAAACAAGTCGACAAACGTTGCTTCAAATACAACAAAATCTAAAACTTCAGGTTTTACAATTAACCCAATTACGACAGGGATAAATTTAATAGGTAGTCTTACTGCTAATGTTCCTTTTCTTGGGTATGCGTTTGAGGGTGTAAAAAAAGTTGGTACAGCTATTCAAAAATCAACAAGAACAAAAACTGCAAAGGGTGAAACTCTTTTTGGTAATGTAAGGCCAGGAGGTGCTGGAATGCCAATTACTAGAGATTATTACAGACAGACGGGAAAACCATTAGATGTAATGAGTAAAGAAGGAACTAAGTATATGAAAGATGCTGGTTTTTTAAAAGGGCCGAAACTTAATGTAGATAACAGAGGTGAAGGTCAGAATCAATTATGTCCTGACGGAACAAGACCACCTTGTAAATTACCAGGTACACAAATTAAAAAACCTGTCAGTACACCTAATACTTTTTTAAGTGGATTTAAAGCTTATGACGATGGCGGTGAAATTGTGATATCATCTAATGTAGATAAAGATTTACTATGATAGAATTATTTTTTATCGGAGTACCTTTTTCTATAATTGTTTTGTATATTTTATTAAGGGTAAGAGAATATGACGATAGGTAAGAAATCAGGACCACCACCAAAGAAAGGGCCTAATTCTAATATACCACCAATAAAGTTTGGTTCAGGTGGAATGAAGTGTCCACACAGAGATACTACAAATAAAAATGTTTATCCTGGAAATAACGGCATACAAGTAAAAGGTTTTAAATTTATAGGGGTTAGATAATGTTAACAATAATATTAGATTTTATCAAAAGTTTACTTTTTAAACCTAGAGTATATGAATCAAAAACAATCAAACTAGATCCTTGTTGGAAGCATGAAGCTTTCAAAAAGGGTTGTCCAACATGTAGGAGTCTTAATGCCTAGTAGATATCAACAACTATTACAATTGCTTGAAGAAGCAAAAGAAAAAGGTGATAGTGACAAAGTAAAAGAAATAGAAAGCGATCTATTCAAAGAAAAAAGAGCAAAAGGTGGAGAAATAGAAGAAGCAGAAGTTGTATTAGTAAAAGGTGGCGGTTATACAAGCGATCTTTTGTAAATGTTTCAATTTCTAT
>Ga0181404_1000186_pt1 | contig 18948 bp, 27 predicted proteins | sample 27SPOviralmetaG_FD_130133 | JGI IMG/M metagenome (GOLD analysis project Ga0181404, IMG submission 130133) | Marine viral communities from the oligotrophic San Pedro Time Series (SPOT) site, San Pedro Channel, CA, USA - 27 SPOT_SRF_2011-10-25 | ecosystem: Environmental > Aquatic > Marine > Strait... | reverse complement strand
GTTTGAATATGTGCCATGTTGTGATCCCTCCTACGGGTGTGATTAGTCGATCAGGTCAGCGAGCAGTGAGTCGCCGACGATTACGTTTGATGCGGCGGGTGCCGCGGGTGTTGCGGTTGATGGGGCTTTTGCTACAGCGGCCAGTGCCTTGCTCGCAGTGCCTGCGGCGCGGATGGCTTGATCGCGTTTGGTGCCGTTGTTCTTGACCTGTTCAATGTTGGGGATTGAACCGATCCGCTGGTCGATCAGATCAGCAACCTCCAGTACTCGGGGGTCGTTGTCATAGCCCTCGACCATGTCGCGCAGTAGACGTGCGTGGCGCTTGGCATTGTCGAGCAGTGACTGGTGCAGGCGCTTGCCGTCAGTCAATTGCTTCTCGACAACATCCATATGCTTCTGAGCGCCTTCGATGGCGGCTTGCTTTGCACCGTCGAGTTGCTTGCTCAGTCGGTCGTGATGACGCTGGGCAATGTCAGCGGCGAGACCGGCAGGCAATGCGAGGGTGTCAACATTGAAGACCGGCAGAGGCTCAGGTGCTCCGACATTGACGCGGTACTTACCAGCTAACACGTCAGGATCAGGCATATCCACGTCAGAGACGCGGCCCAGATCAGCGCGATTGTGAGCGCTGTAGTACTGGCGATAGTCGGGCATGAACCCGTCCAGCGCGGCGAATGCCTCACCTTTCAGCTCTGCCAGCTTGGCGAGCACCTCCGGAACCCGTGACACGGGAACAATGCGCTTGCCGCGCTTCTGTTGCCCCTCTTCGCAGTCGGTGAAGGGTAGGGTGTTGTCATAAAGCCAAGTGCGGACACTGGCAAACTTGCTGTTGACCTGCTTGAGGTCAGTGGTCAGTCGGCCCAGCGCTCCGACACGGGTGCGTACCGGCACGTTGCCGTTGACTCTGCACTCGGCGGCGGCGGCATCTGATGCGACTGCGCTGTGCTTCATGGGATCGGCGCGTCCGATACTGATGTCGAGCACCATGTAGTTGTTGGCGATTGATTGTTGCATGTTCATATGTTCACTCCTCCCTCAGCTTTTCTGAAACATATTCTATGAAGGCCAGTGCGCTCTCCAGATGGTCGAGCGGCATCGTGGGGTCATCCAGAAAAACAAGGATGTCTAGCCTCGCTTCTTCCAGCTTATCGATGAGTTGGTATTGCATAGTGATTCACTCCTCAGTGATTAGTGGTATTGAGCAGAGCGCTCACTCATACCCAACGCAGTGCGCGGTGGGCATGGTGTGAAAACTCTGAGATCGGTTTCCGGTAAGTTGGCCTGCGGTCACACGTTGGGCGGTGTTGAATGGGTTAGTGGCTCGACGGGTTCAGCGCTGATGCGGATGCGCTAGGCCATCCGGTTACATTGCTGATCGTGTTGCCCCCCACCTTCAACCCTTCGCTACAACGCAGGTTTAGTGCGGACGTTGATCAGTCGCCGCTCACTCTCGCCAGACCTCGACTCTGTGAGCACCTACACCATTGTCGCCGGTAGGGGGCGAGCGGACTTGACGCAGTCCCGCACGATGGCCGTTGCCATGAGTGGATTATAAGCATGCCCTGATCATATGTGCAACATGTCATACGCAAAAGAATGTTAATACTGACAAGCAAGTCTTAGTACCTTCTATACACCAAAAAATTAACGTGCCTGAGTGGGGGTGAGATTGTCCCTGTTTATTTGTTGTCAAGTGTTGACAGATAGACAGATGTATGAAACTGACCCTTTTTGTGAGCGTTATCAGTCACTTACAGGAATAGTGTAAATAGTTCACACGAAATTCCTGTTTAAAAACAACGACTTATCGCCTACGGGCTTTTAGAGCCTTACCTATACCTGAGCATGGGTTAGACATATAACGCCTTAGACAGCGATTGAGAGCCTCTGAGCGGGTAGTCGGATTTGTCAAGGTTTTTCTGTATCTGTATGATGCACCCATTGCTATTAACAAGTCGGAGAGAATGATGGGCAAGACCAGAGACGGCCTCACGGCCAAACAACAGCACTTCTGTCGGTGCGTGGCGGCAGGCATGTCGCAGGCTGAAGCGTATAGAGAAGCGTTCGATGTGACAGCGGATGGCAAGACTGCAACGCATAGGGAGGCGGCATCAAGACTTATGGCAAGGGCTGATATACGGGCAAGGGCGGATGCTCTGATAGCCCAGCGGGAGCGGTCAATACTTGCTTCCTCGCTCTCTGACAGGGAAAGAGTTCTGAGCAAGCTACGCCACTGGGTAGACCATGCCGAGGCTGGGGACAGTAACCGCATTCGGTCAGCCGAGTTGCTTGGGAAGACATCGGGCCTCTTCCGAGACGTTGTCGAGACCAGTGAGAGCCGGTCGAGTGATGAGCTACTCGCAGAGCTGGAAGCAATGATCGAAGCGTCCGCGGATGACCAGCCAGACGCAGAGCAATCGGATGATCCGGACATTTCTGCTGAACCTACCATCATGCATTGAGCCACCCCCACCCCCCCCTGAGCGAGCGGCGTGCCATATATCTATATACATAGTAAAACGCTCAAAAAATCACTAAAATTTGGCCTGTCTTACCCGTAATCTGTCTAAAACAGGGGGGATTTTTCCTAGAAAAACGGCTTGGAGTCCCACCCCACCCCCTATTTTTCTAAAAAAATGCCCTAAATGTGGAAAATTACCAAAAAAACAGCAAAAAACCCTGTCTTACTGTAGACATGTTCTTGTCAAGGGGGTATATTCTCTACAATCCGGGGGAATTTCTACCCCTAGAACAGTCCTAGTACTAGAACAGTCCTAGATTAGTACCGTTCTACTAGTGCTTTTCAACTGTTTCCTTCCTATTTTTTTTTATTTATAGATTTAAGTAAGTCTAGACAGGTCTATGCTTTCTTAGGGGAATGCTGTGTCTGAATTTAACAGGAGCCTATAGTGGCAGTCACTAAAGAACAGGTTAACCAGATTTATGGCCAGCTATTAGGCCGGTCGGGACAAGATCAATACCTGCAAAACTGGGCAGATTCCGGCATGACTCTGGATGAAATCCGCGCTGGCGTCGCAAACAGCCCGGAAGGGCGGCAATATGCTCAATCACAGAGCACGTCAGCGGGAACTGCTGGCGGTCCAACTGCTGGCGGAACAACTGCTGGCGGAACAACCACTGGTGGCGAGGCAGATCCTATTCCAGACTCGGTATACAAGCCACCGGTAACAACGGCAGAAGTAAACGCATTATACAAACAGTACCTTGGCAGGGACGGAAACCCGATGTACCTGCAACGGTGGGTTGATAGCGGCTATGACCTTGATCGACTTGCATTTGAAATTGCCAATTCCCCAGAAGGTATAGCGTACAGGGAAAACACGTCTCAAGATCCGGGTGACCCTGATCCAAACGGAAACGGCGGCGATGGCGGCGGCGGCAACAATGACAGCGTTCTAGAGGCCATAAGGGCACAGCAAGCGGCGTATGCGGCACAACAACAAGCCCTTATGGACCAACTTGCCGCGCAACAACAGGCACAGCAAGACATGTTTTCTCAGTATGGGCAATCAGCAAAAGGCGGAACCGGCCAGCAAGGGCCGATGTTTTCAAACGAAAGCGCTGGTGGAACAGGCATCCAGCCGCCACCAAACCCATATGGGCAGAACCCCTACTCGGGCGGATATGGCCCAAGCCCACTATCGGTTGCGCAGAACCCCTACTCATCCGGATATGGCATGGCCAATCAATACATGCCCCAGACTGGCCTACTAGGGCCATCAGGGTTCGGCGGATATGGCGGATACAGCCCCTACGGAGGCGGCAAGGGCGGAGACTATGCCCCAGCGCGTCCCATGATGGGCAAGGGTCGCCCCTACTCAACTGGCATGATGCGCGGAATGGTGCCCGGAGCGCCAGACGATGCGGTGAGACCTCCACTTCCGACTGGAACAACAGGCTATGAAGATGCTGACCCCGTTGCTGACTCCGCATACGGGACTGAAAACACCGGTACAGGCCCGATGGGGGGGAAGGATAGGTTTGCCATGACCGGCGGACCCAGACCATTCTTTGATCCTCGCAACGTAGATTCCAGCTTTGATCCAGCTAGCGACCCCACCCCTCAGACCCCCAAGACATCTATGCCCTTCCCTACTCCGGTGGGGGATGTATTTCCGAGGCAAGCTCCGAGGTTCCCCTCCTATGGCGGCAAGGGCGGCTATCGGCAACCAATGTATCAGCGCCCCATGTACCAGCCAATGGGCGGGTATTATGGTGGAGGCTACTACCGTTAATGCGGCGTAACTACCGCAAGGAATACGACAACTACCACTCCCAGCCCACCCAAAAGAAGCGTCGCGCCCAACGTAACGCGGCGCGAAAAATGATGGAGGAGGGCGGCAAAGTTAAGAAGGGCGACGGCAAAGACGTGGCCCATAAGAAGCCCCTGTCAAAAGGCGGGTCAAACAAGAAGTCCAACCTCAAGGTGGCTTCCGCATCCAAAAACAGATCATTTAAGCGGACTAAAACAGCCCGGATGGCATAATGTCAGAGATCCTCTCGCCTGATCTAGCCAAGCGGCTAAAGGGCGCATCGCCAGAAGTTAAGCTGAAGGCGGCAGAATTACTGGAACAGGCCAAGCAGGCCCAGAAGATTGAAGACGCCCGAAGCACCTTTATGGGCTTCGTCAAGCACACATGGCCTGCATTTATTGAAGGTCGGCACCATAAAATCATGGCAGAGTCGTTTGAGCGCATCGCCAAAGGCGAATTAAAGCGTTTAATCATCAATATGCCGCCTCGACACACCAAGTCGGAGTTTGCGTCGTTTCTGCTACCGGCATGGTTTTTGGGCCAGTTTCCAGAGAAAAAGATCATCCAAACGGCCCATACGGCTGAATTATCGGTGGGTTTTGGCCGGAAAGTCAGGAACTTGGTGGACTCGGACGACTTTAAGAAGGCGTTCCCCACACTCCAGTTGAGGTCTGATTCAAAGGCCGCGGGACGCTGGAGCACCAACAAAAACGGCGAATACTTCGCTATCGGTGTTGGCGGCGCGGTGACAGGTAAAGGTGCAGACCTTTTAATCATCGATGACCCTCACTCGGAGCAGGAGGGCCAGTCGGCAGACCCTGCTGTCTTTGACAGAACCTATGACTGGTACACATCAGGACCACGACAGCGTCTCCAACCGGGGGGTGCTATCGTGATCGTGATGACCCGCTGGCACATGCGGGATCTGACAGGAAAGATCATTAAATCCTCCACCCAGCGAGTAGGAACCGATGAGTGGGAGGTGATTGAGTTTCCGGCAATCATGCCATCAGGTAAACCCCTGTGGCCTGAGTTCTGGAGCCAAACAGAGCTAGAGGCTCTGCGTAGCGAACTGCCCTCTTCCAAGTGGAATGCGCAGTATCAGCAAAACCCAACCGCCGAAGAAGGCGCACTAATTAAACGCGAGTGGTGGAAAAGGTGGGAGCACGACTATCCGCCCCAGTGTGATTTCGTGATTCAGTCATGGGATACAGCGTTTCTGAAAACTCAACGAGCCGACTACTCAGCTTGCACAACGTGGGGCGTGTTTTATCACCCCGACGACGACGGCGTTACACAGCCGAACATCATCCTGTTGGATGCCTACAAAGAACGGTTGGAGTTCCCAGAGCTGAAAAAAACAGCCTTTGAAATGTGGAACGAGATGCAACCCGACGCCTTCATAGTAGAAGGAAAGGCGGCTGGAATGCCGCTCATATTTGAGTTACGCGCTATGGGTATCCCGGTATCGGAATACACACCATCGCGTGGAAACGACAAGATAGCTCGCGTCAACGCTGTAGCTGACTTGTTTGCCTCTGGCGTGGTATGGGCGCCAGAGACCCGATTCGCCGAGGAAGTCATCGAAGAGTTCGCCGCGTTCCCCGCTGGGGAGCATGACGACCTCGTTGACTCCTCGACGCAGGCTCTTCTCCGCTACCGGCAGGGTGGCTTTGTCGCCCTCCGGACAGACGAAGAAGACGAATTCGATCCCTATTCAAGGGTCGCCAACTACTACTGAGGAGCTTATGGCTTTTCTGCAAAGCAATATCCCGCACTTCAAGTGCTGGGTTAGGCGTGAGTACACGCACAACCATAGTAAATACCACGGAGAGTTCTTGCATGCGATGGTAATCGCCGTGACAACTATGCCGTGTAGGTGCTTGAGTTTTCAGATAATTTTTACTGGCGCCGAGACCTACGACACCGACGAGACGAATGTTCACGGTGGCGCAATGTGGGCAAGAATGCCGATTACCGCACTGGTTGGAGACACTCCATTTGATGAGTGGCCAGAGCCAATGCCGGTCTACGCGGCACAGCCTTGGGACTGTTCGTCCAGAGAGCACAGTGTCTATGTGCTGGACAGAGCAACCCCATGCCCTTGGATTGCCAAGATAGACGGTAATTTCTATCCCGCGAAGTATATGTTCACGGTGGACTACACCGACAACGAAATCGCAGATGATCCTGCCCAGCACAAGCAGAGCCATGTGATGGAGTTGTTAGATGCAGGCCCGTGGACCGGAAACATAGTGGCCTTGCCAAATAACCGTGTCAGGGTGACACACCCAGCATGGTTCTCGACAGGCGAGGGGGCACCAGATTTTAGGCCGTCTCAGCACATCCACTATTCCAAGTCGGATTTGGACTACACGCTGGACGTAAACAGAGTATTCGACAACTTATATGCAGGTGATCGCGATGATGCGTAAGCAGTCCAAGGTGATGCGTAAGCAGTCCAAGGTGTATGCCGCTGGCGGCAAGGTCAAAACAAAAACCCATCCAGATGGCTACAAGTACAAGAAGGGCGGCAAACTTGAGATGGTCGAAAAGGACGGTGCAAAGGTGCCCTTCTTCGCGGCTGATGGCAAAGGCAAGATGATGGCGGGCGGTATGGTCCCTAAGTCCAAGGGCTACTTCAAAGGCGGCAGGGTCATGAGCAAGATGAACACCAAAGGCGGGAAGAAGGGCGGAAAAGGCTAAGTGGCTATTGACCGGCTTGCACAGCCCTTTGACGCGCCAGAGGGCGAAGATCTAGAGATCGTGGTCGAAAACCCCGAGTCTATCAGCATGATGGACGAAGATGGCGGTGTGATTATTGATTTTAGCCCCGATGCCTCTGAGCGGATGGGGGTCCGGCACGACTCAAACTTGGCTGAGTTTATGGGTCAGGCGGATCTTGATGTCTTGTCAAGCGAGCTTGTTGCTCAGTTTGAGGCAGACAGAAACAGCCGCGCAGACTGGGAAGACGCTTATATCCGTGGTCTTGACTTGTTAGGGTTAAAGTTTGAGGACCGATCCACCCCGTGGGAGGGCGCCTGTGGTGTATTTCACCCAATGCTGTCCGAAGCGGTTATCCGGTTCCAAGCCCAAACAATACAAGAGATTTACCCTGCTAGCGGGCCGGTCAAGACTTCTATCGTCGGGAAAATCACCGATGACAAGACAAAACAGGCGCACAGAGTTGAGAACTACCTCAACTACCTGATTACACAGCGCATGACTGAGTATCGGACGGAAACGGAAAAACTGTTGTTTTCTCTGCCGATTGCCGGATCTGCGTTCCGCAAGGTGTATTTCGACCCCAACATGGATCGTCCTTGCGCAATGTTCGTTCCGGCAGAGGACTTTGTGGTGAGCTATGGCGCGTCAGACCTGACGACGTGCGAGCGTGCTACCCACATAATGAAGAAAACTTCCAACGAAATCAGGAAGTTGCAGGTTGCAGGGTTCTACAGCAACATCGACCTCCCGCCGCCCGCTCCGGACATTTCGGAGATTCAGCAGAAGTACAACAGGCTGACAGGGGACTCGGAAAACTACGAGTTTGACAACCGTCACGTCCTGCTTGAGATGCACGTCGATATCGACCTTGTCGGATTTGAAGACACAGATCGCGGAGAACCTACGGGCATTGCGTTGCCGTATGTGGTTACTATTGACAAGTCATCAAGAACAATACTTGCAGTTCGGCGCAACTGGTACGAGGACGACCCCAAGAAGCTAAAGCGGGATCATTACGTCCATTACCAATACCTGCCCGGACTGGGCTTCTACGGCTTTGGTCTAGTGCATATGATTGGCGGACTGTCCAAGTCAGCTACATCACTGCTGAGACAGCTTGTAGACGCCGGAACGCTTGCCAACCTACCGGGGGGATTGAAATCTCGGGGACTCAGAATTAAGGGTGATGACACTCCCATCATGCCCGGAGAGTTCCGAGACGTAGATGTTCCGGGTGGCGCAATCCGCGACAACATCTCGTTCCTTCCTTACAAAGAACCCAGCAACGTCCTATACCAGTTGCTTGGGGATATCGTGCAAGAAGGCCGGAGATTCGCATCAGCGGCGGATGTAAAAGCCTCAGATATTAATGGCGAAGCGCCGGTTGGCACCACGCTTGCTGTGCTTGAGCGAGAGATGAAGGTGATGAGCGCGGTTCAAGCCCGTGTTCATGCCGCTGTTTCGCGTGAGCTAGGTATTTTGACCGAGATCGTTCGGGATTACGGGCCGGGAGTCTACCCGTATGAGACTGAAGACGATCAGGTAATGATCGAAGATTTTGATGATCGGGTAGATATTATTCCGGTCAGCGACCCAAACGCGGGAACAATGGCCCAGCGCATTATGCAGTATCAGGCGGCACTACAGCTTGCCACGTCCGCGCCGCAGATGTACGACATGCCTCTTCTTCACCGACAGATGCTAGAGGTTCTGGGCATACAAGACGCAGACAAGATCGTCCCCACAGAAGACGACCTAAAGCCGACAGACCCCGTTACCGAGAATATGAACATCTTGAACGGCGACCCCGTTAAGGCGTTTATCTATCAAGACCATGAGGCACACATCCAAGTGCATATGGCGGCAATGGAAGACCCAGAAATACAAAAACTAGCGGCCAAGTCGCCAAAGGCCAAGGTCATGCAAGCGGCAATGGCCTCTCACATTGCAGAGCACGTCGCATTTGCGTATCGCGCCAAGATAGAAAAAGAACTGGGAGTGGCGCTTCCCGGCCCAGATGAAAAGCTACCGGAGGATATTGAACTCCGCATATCAAGGCTGGTTGCCCCAGCGGCAGACCAGATTACCGGTAAGGCCAAGATGATGGCCCAAGCCGAGCAAAACGCCAAGCAAGTGGAAGACCCGATTGTTCAGATGCAACAACGGGAGATAACCCTCAAAGAGCAAGAGGCAATGGCTAAGGCGCAAACCGAGATGGCTAAGATACAGGCCGATCTTGAAAAGTCCCAAAACAAATCAATGGTTGATCTCCAGAAGATGGAGCAACAAGAGCGCATAGAAAGCGCACGACTCGCATCCAAGATGGCTACCCAGCAGAGCAGGGATGAGTCGCAAAAAGAAATCGAAGGCTTCAAAGCCGGTTTCAATGCAATCAGGGACTTAGTCGATGACTAAAAAAGCAAGCAACAACATGTTGCAGGCGCTTCAAACTGAGTATCGCGATCACATGAACGAGATCACCGACCATATAGCGGTTGGCGGATGCAAGGACATGGAAGAGTACTCCCGCTGTGTAGGGATTATTCAAGGATTAGCCTACGCAGAGCGCGCACTTCTTGATCTTAACGACAGGATAGAGCGCGACTAATTCGCTACACGGTGTAGTGCATGGTGACGCCAGACGCCTAACTCTGGTGCAGGAAAGGAATTATGACTGAAGAGCAAAAAACTGCTAGTCAACTACCTGAGCCTAAAGGTTACAAACTGCTTATAGCCCTTCCGGAGCCAGATGAAAAAACGGAAGGCGGCATACTCAAATCAAAGCAAACAATGGACATAGAGGAAATCGGTTCTATTTGTGGCTTTGTGCTGAAGATGGGTCCAGATGCCTATAACGATGAAAGTCGTTTCCCGCACGGCCCATATTGCAATGAAGGCGAGTGGATATTGATGCGTTCCTACAGTGGGACGCGGTTCAAAATTCACGGCAAAGAGTTTCGCCTGATTAACGACGATAGCGTCGAAGCAGTTGTAGAAGACCCGAGGGGGATTGAAAAGGTATGAGTGAAGAGCAAATGGAACAGCAGGAGCATTCTGCTGAAGAAAAGTTTTTTGGTGTCAAAACGGTTATTGGTAAGAAGCCGGATGACGAAGGTCTAGTTCCTGATGTAGATGTGGAGGTGGTAGATGACCGACCCGCAGAAGACCGCCGCCCCCCTGCTAAGGAGACAAAGGAGGCCAAGCCAAGCTCAAGCGGAGACGAAGAGCTGGAGGGTTACTCCGAAAAGGTCAAAAAACGAATTAATAAGCTCCGCTATCAACAGCACGAAGAGCGTCGTCAACGTGAAGAGGCAGAGCGCCTTCGCGAAGAGGCTATCAAAGTTGCTCAACAGTACGCGGAGCAAAGCAAGCAGTATCACAAGATCATTCAAGAAGGCGAGCAGTATCTGGTACATCAGATACGAGAGCGAGCGTCTATGGCTGTCGATCAAGCTAAGAATAGCTATCGTCAGGCTTACGAAGAGGGCAACACAGACAAGATTCTTGAAGCGCAAGAGGCGATGATCAATGCGCAGTCAGAGCTAAAGTCTGCTGACTACCAGCTAAATCATCTTCAACAGCGCCCTCAACAGGCTCCAGAGCAGTTTAAGCCAGCGGCAAAGCCGGCTAAACAGCCCGAAGTTGGACCAGCACCGCCAACTCCCTCGGCGAAGGCAGTGCAATGGTCAGAAAAAAATCCTTGGTTTGGCCAAGAAAAAGATATGACCGCGCTGGCTTACGGCGTGCATGAAAAATTAGTTCGGGACGAGGGCTTTGATCCTAACTCGGACGAATACTTTGAGACCATTGATCGCACCATGCGGTCAAGGTTTCCAGACTACTTCGGCGAAGAAGACAGTGGCTCAGGTGAGGCGTCTCAGGGCGCACAACCTTCCTCGACTTCCCGAAGCCCCTCCGTGGTGGTGGCCCCTTCCTCTAGGAATAACGGTGCCAAACCACGCAAAGTGAGGTTGAGCCGCACCCAAATCGCTCTCGCAAAGCGACTAGGGTTAACCGCAGAACAGTATGCCAACCAGCTCATAAAGGAGTCATAAAATGGCAGAACAGCGCAAGAAAAGGGACGCAGAGTCCAGAGAAGTTGAACAACGACCATCCGATTCGTGGATGCCGGCCTCCGTACTACCAACGCCCGACCCTATAGATGGGTGGGTATTTCGTTGGGTACGCACAAGCACATTGGGCCACGCGGACAACACGAACGTCTCTCAGAAATTCAGAGAGGGGTGGGTTCCGGTGAAATCTGAAGATCATCCAGAGATGGAAGTCATGTCTGATATCAACTCCCGATTTGACGGGAACATTGAGATCGGCGGCTTGTTATTGTGCAAAGCCCCAGAGGGCAAGGTACAGCAACGAGAGGAGTACTTCCAGAACATGGCTGAGAGCCAGATGGAGTCCGTGGACAACAACTTCCTCAAGCAAAACGACCCCCGAATGCCCGTTCTGAAACCTGAGCGGTCAACTCGGACTACCTTTGGTCGGAGCTGACTTCGGTAACCCGGAGAGCACCGGCCTTTAACTCTCGTAATGGAGAATAAAGATGGCTACATCAGCTACTCCGATGGGTGCAGAACCCGTAGGCACGCTCAGTGCTTCCGGCTCCTTCACCGGAAAAGTACGCCATATTAAGGTTGCGTCTGGCTATGCCACCGACATCTTTTATGGTGATTTCGTTAAGCTGGTTGCGGCTGGTACGGTAGAAAAGGCGGCAGTTACGACTGCCGTTGTGGCAGGCACTGTCGGCATTTTTGTCGGCTGTTCCTACACCGATCCCGGCACCGGTCAGCTAACCTTCAACCAGTACTGGCCTACCGGCACGGTAGCGTCAGATGCTATGGCATATGTCGTTGACGATCCCAAGCTCTTGTTCCAAATGCAGGGCGACGGTTCTATTGCTCAGACTGGTCTGGGCAACAACGTATCAGCTATTAGCACTGCTGGCTCAACTGCTATTGGCCGAAGCAAAAATGCTTTGGACGCTAGCTCAATTGCAACAACTAACACGCTTCCGCTTCGTGTCATTGACTTTGTGGATGGTCCCAAGAGCGCAGTAGGTGATGCTTTCACCGACTGCATCGTGACCTATCTTCCCTTGAGTCATGCCTACGAAACCAAGCTCGGCGTTTAAGGAGAACTAGGAAATGGCTATTTCACGCGCACAAATGCTGAAAGAACTGCTCCCCGGTCTGAACGCCTTGTTCGGATTGGAGTATGAGCGGTACGACGATGAGCACACGATGATTTATGACACTGAGTCATCTGAGCGGTCGTTTGAGGAAGAAGTAAAGCTGTCCGGCTTTGGTGCCGCACCAGTTAAAGCTGAAGGCTCTGCCATTAGCTATGACTCGGCGCAGGAGTCGTTCACTGCTCGCTATAACCACGAAACAATTGCTTTGGGCTTCAGCATCACTGAAGAAGCGATGGAAGACAATCTTTACGATTCTCTTTCTGCTCGCTACACCAAGGCGTTGGCCCGTGCTATGGCACACACCAAGCAGGTTAAAGCGGCAAACCCGCTTAACAACGGCTTTAACACCTTCCAATCTGGTGACGGCGTAACGCTGTTCAGCACGGCTCACCCGCTGGTAAACGGTGGCACTAACGCTAACCGTCCTGCCGTAGCGGTTGATCTGAATGAAACCTCACTGGAAGATGCTGTGATTAACATCGCCGCATTTACCGATGAGCGTGGACTGCTGATCGCGGCTCGCCCCCGTCGTTTAATCGTTCCACCCGCACTTCAGTTTGTAGCAACTCGCTTGCTTGAGACTGAGGGTCGAGTTGGCACGGCTGACAACGACATCAATGCCCTTCGCAACAACGGATCGATTCCAGAAGGCTATTCTGTCAATCACTTCTTGACTGACACGAATGCGTTCTTCTTGATCACCGATGTACCGAACGGCATGAAGCACTTCAACCGTACTGCGTTGGAGACTTCAATGGACGGCGACTTTGATACTGGTAACGTCCGGTACAAGGCTCGCGAGCGATACAGCTTCGGCGTATCCGATCCTCTGGGAATCTACGGCTCGCCCGGAACTTCCTAAATGACAGGGGGCTTCGGCCCCCTTTTCTTTCCTGACTGATTGTTCCATGTGGAACATCAGACCGACCCAAGACAGGAGATCCTCATGGGTACTACTACTTTTTCCGGTCCTATTAAGGCTGGAACCATCAAAGAGACTACCGGCACAACGCTCGGCACAAACATCAAGAACACTGGCCAAGTTGTAATGGCGCAGACTTTTGCCGTTGACTTGTCAGGTGGTGCAGTTGCGGCCTCTGTCACAGACGTTGTCATTCCGGCCAACTCTCAGATTATTGACTGTGTAATCGACATCATTACAGCGGCAAACACCTCAACCAACCTAAGCGTTGGCGACACTGTAGGTGGCGCGGCTACGATCTTAAATACCTTCGCAAGCGGCACTGACGCAGGCCGAAAGTACCCAACTACTGAAGCGGGTGCGGCGCTGGCTTGGGAAGACACCGGCACTGCCGACCTCCGCCTGACTGTAACAGCCTCTGCCGCGACAAACGCTGGAGAAGTGCGGTTTACTATTCTGTATCAGCAAAACATTAACCTTGCGTAATCAATGGGGCGTAAGCCCCTTTTTTGGAGGGCAAAATGGCTGATACAGTTACCAGTCAGACTATTGAGGACGGGCCTCGCACGGCGATTTTTTCGTTCACTAACGTCAGCGATGGCTCTGGCGAAGCCGCTGTGACCAAGATCGACGTGTCTTCATTATCTAAAGACCCCGCTAGCGACAAGGCGTGCACCAGCGTGCAAATAGAGTGCATCTGGTATTCGACCATTGGCATGGGCGTAGAGATCCTGTTTGACGCTTCAACCGACGTTTTAGCGTGGGAGCTTCCTGCTGACTACTCAGACACAGTAGATTTTTCCGAGTTTGTCGGCATTCCTAACAATGCCGGATCGGGCAAGACGGGTGATATTAACTTCACCACAGTTGGTGCCAGTAATGCTGACTCGTACAACGTCGTGCTTAAAGTAAAGAAGAGCTATGGCTAATGCGGCTGTACTACAAGAAGGGCGGCAAGACAAAGTCGAAGGTCAATGAGGCTGGAAACTACACTAAGCCATCCATGCGCAAGCGCCTATTCAACAAGATTAAGGCGGGTGGCAAGGGTGGCAAGCCCGGACAATGGTCAGCGCGAAAGGCCCAGATGCTGGCAAAGCAGTACAAATCCGCGGGCGGCGGCTACAAAGACTGATGGCGCTCAAAAAGTCGCAAAAGTCCCTCAAGAAGTGGACGAAGCAGAAGTGGCGCACCAAGTCTGGAAAGCCTAGTAATCAAGGAAAAAAAGCTACGGGTGAGCGATATTTGCCAGAAAAGGCAATTAAATCGCTGTCTTCAAAGGAATACGCCGCAACTAGCCGTAAAAAGCGGGCTGACACCAAGAAAGGTAAACAGCATTCTAGCCAGCCAAAGAAAGTGGCTAAAAAGACAGCGAGGCACCGGAAGTAATGCGACTCTATTACAAGAAGGGCGGTCGCGTTGATAAGGGCGCTATGGCGTGCAACAAGCCGAAGCGGACTCCCGGTCACTCTAAAAAGTCCCACATCGTCAAGGCGTGTGAGGGCGGCAAAGAAAAAATCATTCGGTTTGGCCAGCAGGGCGTAAAGACCAATCAAACCGTTGGCCAGCGCAAAGCATTTAAGTCGCGTCATGCAAAGAACATTAAGCGCGGCAAGATGTCTGCGGCCTACTGGGCGGACAAGGTCAAGTGGAGTCCGAGCAAGACCAAGTCGAAGTCCAAGAAATGGAAGAAGGGTAGCTAGATGGCAATCAGCAGAGCGCAGACCGCAAAACAGGTTAAAAACGCACCCAAGTGTAAGCAAAAGAAAATGGCCGTTGGGGGCAAGATACCCAAGGCAAAGTGCAGAAATGGCATTGCCATGCGCGGTAAGACCCGAGGGGTGGTTGTTTAAATGGCGACTAGCGGAACAACCAGCTTTACTCTTGACCTGTCAGACATAATGGAAGAGGCGTTTGAGCGTGCTGGCTCCGAGTTGCGCAGTGGATATGATTACAAAACTGCTCGTCGGAGCATTGATCTGCTCATGCTTGAGTGGCAAAACCGCGGCCTTAATCTCTGGACGGTGCGAGACGCCACGCTGGCTCTTGTTGCAGGAACGTCGTCATACGACCTTACATCTGAGAAGCTAGACATAATAGAGGGGCTGTTGCGCACCGACGCGGGCGACACATCCAAGCAGTCCGACCTGACTATGCAGAGGATTTCGGTCAGCCAGTACGCGCACCAGACCAACAAGTTAACTCAAGGGCGACCGCTCCAGTACTACATTGAGCGCAAGCCTGCTGGTATTACAGTGCATTTTTGGCCTGTTCCAGACGCAACGACCAGCTACACATTCGCTTACTACTATTTAGACCGGATCGAAGACAGCGGCAAGCCTGCGTCCAATAACATGGATGTCCCCGCTCGCTATCTGCCGTGTCTAGTGGCAGGGCTGGCTTATCAAATCGCCAGCAAAAAGCCAGAATCTATGGGTATTGCGCCTGCCCTCAAGCAGGTGTACGAGGAGCAGTGGAATCTTGCGGCGGATGCGTCTCGCGAGAAAGCGGCTCTGTATATGGCGCCGGGAGGCTACAACGACCTATGAGCAGTTATGCCAAGGGTAAGCATGCTTTCGGCTTTTGTGATCGGACTGGATTCCGTTACCCACTGCGCGACCTTGTCCGTCAAATAGAGGATGGCCGATGGAACGGCTTGCTAGTTGGCCGCGATGTAGTGGATCAGGACCAGCCTCAGCTTAAATTGGGGGATGTCAATGCGAGCGATCCGCAGGCTCTTAGATACCCTAGACCTGACAATTCACTTGACGAAAGCCGCGCTTTGTCTGCCTTTGATCCCGTTGGTGGTGGCAATACAGCTCTTGGGAGCCGCACTGTGGGCCTTGACATGGCAGGCGTGGTTGGGCGCGTAACAATAGAGACTTCCTGATGGCGTTTACCTTTACCACGTTGAAGCAGGCCATACAGGACTATACGGAGTCCAACGAGACCAGCTTCGTCAACAACCTGCCGACCATCATTCAGCAGGCGGAAGACAAGATTCTCAAGACGGTACAGTTACCCGACTTCCGCAAAAATGTGGAGGGGTCTGTCGCCGCAGGCAGTCAGTATCTGGTGATGCCATCGGATTTTTTGACGCCCTACTCATTAGCGATTGATAATTCCGGGTATGACTATCTGATCTTCAAGGATGTCAACTTTATACGGCAGGCTTATCCCGCCGCCGGGACTACAGGCGCACCTAAGTATTACGGCATTTTTAGTCGCACAGCATTTATTCTTGGCCCTACCCCAGACGCGGCGTACACCGCCGAACTGCACTACTTCTACAAGCCCACCTCTATTACCACCTCCACAGACGGCACTAGCTGGCTTGGCACTAATGCTGAGTCCACACTGCTTTATGGCTGTCTTGTTGAGGCGTACACCTACCTCAAGGGCGACCCAGACCTAATGCAGTTGTATGCCCAGAGGTACATGGAGGCGCTCGCAAAGCTGGAGGAGCTGGGAGAGGGTTACAGCACAACAGACAGCTACCGTGGCGGAGAGGTAAGGAAGCCTAGATCATGATCGATGCTACCGTTGGTAATGTATTTGTGCAGACAACCTCCAACAGGGGATTTACCCCGGAGGAGGTTGCCGAGAGATGCTTGGACAAAATTGTCTCAATAGCAGAAAGCGCCGCGCCAGAAGTGCGAGCACAAGCCGAGGCATTTAGAGCTGACATCAGGAAGCTCCTCGTCCACTACATGAAGGAAGCTATCAAAAGCGACCGAACCACTGTTTACAACGCCTTGTGTGATGCAGGGCAAAAAGACCTAGCCGAACTTATCAGGAGACTTTGATATGGCTTTTAGCGGAAACTACATGTGCACCTCATTCAAGCAGGAACTGCTTGTAGGCTCACACAACTTTACTGCCAGTAGCGGGGACACCTTCAAGCTGGCCATGTACACCAATAGCGCCAGTTTTGACGCGGCTACAACCGCCTACACCACCAGCAACGAGGTGAGCGGTACGGGTTATTCGGCTGGCGGCGGCACGCTGACCAATGTTACCCCTACCACGTCAGGGACAACGGCACTGACTGACTTTGCCGACTTGACCTTTGGTTCTTCGACCATCACAGCCCGTGGCGCGTTAATTTATAACACCACGACGGCTAGCGGTAGTGGCACTACAGATACTGTCGTTGTGCTCGACTTTGGTGCTGACAAGGCATCTAGTGCTGGCGACTTTACCATTGTGTTCCCAACCCCTGACGCTTCTAACGCTATCATTCGGATTGCATAATCATGGCTCTCGTTCTAAAAGACCGCGTAAAAGAGACAACCACGACCACGGGGACGGGCGCTATTTCTCTAGGCGGCGCCGTAGCGAACTTTCAAGCGTTCTCGGCGGTGTTGTCTAACGCAGATACCACATATTACGCAATTGTTGACACAACCAACACCGCGTTTGAGGTGGGCTTGGGCACGTATGCCAGTAGTGGCAACACGTTAACAAGAACGACCGTACTAGAAAGCTCAAACAGCGGGTCGGCGGTTAATTTTGGCGCTGGCAGTAAAAATATATTTATTGCCTACCCTGCTGAAAAGGCCGTGTATGAGGAGTCTGACGGCTCTGTCTTGATAGAGAATCTTGAGTTAAACGCCAACGCTATCAAGTCAACGGACACCAACGGCAACATCCAGTTGTTTCCAAACGGCACCGGCTTTACTGAGTTATATGGAAATACCAACGCGGGCACCATTCGATTTAATTGCGAAAGCAATTCGCATGGAGTTACCGTCCAAGGCCCAGCCCACAGCGCGGCGGCTACCTACACGGTCAAGCTACCCGACACGCTGGGGCTGACGCAGGCGTCAGGGATTGTTACGTCAGATGCTAATGGTGTTGTTAGTTTTGATAATGGCACGATAGATGAGGCAACTAGCATTACGTCTAGCTCTAACGCGGCGACGATTAACCTTCGCGACGGCAATGTTTTTGAGCATGATCTGACTGAAAATGTCACCTACACGTTCAGCAACCCCGCCGCTTCTGGCAGGGCTTCTGCCTTCATACTCAAAGTCATTCAAGATAGCTCCGCCAGAACAATTACTTGGCCCGGAAGCGTTGATTGGCCAGCGGCGACAGCACCAACCCTAACGGCAACCAACAACGGCGTTGATGTGTTTGTGTTTTTTACAATTGACGGCGGAACGACTTATTACGGATTCACTGCTGGGCAGGCGCTAGGTTAATGAGTAATGCGGCTAACAAGTTAATACAGGCGGCGGCGGGCAATGCTGGCGAAGCTGTTTACGTTGATGATGTGTTTTCTACGTATCTGTACACGGGTACTAATGCTACACAAGCTATTACCAACGGCATTGACCTTGCTGGTGAAGGCGGCTTGGTATGGACGAAAGCAAGAACTAGCGATCCAACTGAGATAGATCATCAGCTAATAGATAGTGAGCAAGGCGCATTTAGGTATGTACTTGAAAGCAATACAACCAATGCCAGATTTGATTTTGGAGCTAGCATACTTACACCAAGTTCTACAGGTTTTCAGTTAAGTTCTTCCAGTAGAGTCAACCAAAATGAAAATCCATACGTTTCTTGGACATTCCGCAAGCAACCGGGGTTTTTTGATGTTGTAACGTATACGGGTGATGGGACAACAAGCCGCGATATAAATCACAATCTTGGGTCTGCTCCGGGCGCAATAATAATAAAGCGTACTGACAATACTTCAGATTGGACTTTTCAGCACAGGTACAACGGTAACTATGCGCTGTATTTAAATAGCACTGCCGCACGATCTGACTCTGGAGCAACGCTTCAGTTTAACAGTGCAAACTTTAAGGTTG
>Ga0181404_1000184_pt1 | contig 18997 bp, 21 predicted proteins | sample 27SPOviralmetaG_FD_130133 | JGI IMG/M metagenome (GOLD analysis project Ga0181404, IMG submission 130133) | Marine viral communities from the oligotrophic San Pedro Time Series (SPOT) site, San Pedro Channel, CA, USA - 27 SPOT_SRF_2011-10-25 | ecosystem: Environmental > Aquatic > Marine > Strait... | reverse complement strand
TAATACTTATGATGCTAAATATCGTTTAGGTTATTATAGAAGTATTACAACAACTGAAGTAGAAAATGATTCAGTTGATTTAAGAGATAATTTAGCTCCATTAGTTTTTGGTTATTTTATTACCAATAATGAATATCCTAATTACGTACAACAACCAAGAAGATATGCAAGTAATGTATTTGTTAGAAATAGTGTTCTCCGTGATACTCCATTAGCATTTACTATAAGAGATAGTGAAACGGAGGGATTACCAGTCTCTCGTTTTACTATTAATACTAAATGTGTTTGTTTTGCTGATTATAGAAAAAGAGAGGATGCTAATGATGTTGTTTTTTTTAAACAAAAAGTAGATAATACAAGATACACTTTATTTATCAAGGATAAAATTGCTTATAGTGTTGGAGCTACACATGATATAGAACAATTCCCATCTATAGATCATAATGGTATTTTTAGTGAAGCTACATATTACCGAGTAAGAGATAAATTAGATATAGAAGTCAATAGAGGATTTAATACTCCTTCAGCAGTAGCAGACCAAATTACTCAACAATTAACAGAAACCAAAAATGAAGATATTTTCGAGATTCTAGATGGTGATAATTTTGTTAGACCATTAACTAAAACAATTGAAACTAATACTTTTAAACCCATCAACGCTCAAAATGTTTATAATTTTTCTAAAGATGCTTATGATGCTTATGCGGCTCAAGTTTTACCAGTAACCGATGCGAATGTATCTCAAAATAGTATAGATTATATTGCTACATTTGGTTATATAGGAGTTAAAAGACCCGAAATATTTGAGATGGGTAGAAGAATGCATAAATTATTAAATAATAACCAACAATCTCCCGAAATATTTGATAGTACGGGACGATTAATTGCTAAATTTTTATATCCATTTGAAGGATTTACAACCATTACCACTACTCCTATAAATGCAGCACAGACCGAAAATGGTAATTATTTTTTTACCTTAAATGTATTATATACTGAAGATAATTTAAAAATAATAAGAGATTTTTTTGACGCTCAAGCATTATATCCCGAACTATGGGATGGTTTAGAAGATACAGTTTATTATAGTGATACTAATGTTGGTAATTTAGAAAGACCAACTGTTAATAATAGTAGATTTTTTCATATGAATAAATATAATACATCATTAGTAGGTATTGATCCAGCCGTAGATATTAGGAATGAAGCATTTGGAGATGATGCTTTTACTCAACGACCAGCACCTAATAATGTGGAGATGTCTAGTGTCCCAGTATTTTTTTCTTATGATGATTCTAAAAGAGATGTATTTATTTCACCTTCTAATTATGTAGATACGAGTGGTTTTAGTTATGGTTCTTTTGCTCCTATAGAACATACTAATTATGATGCGGATGGTAATAACCCCGAAACTATTTATTTGATTGGTATTGCGAATGCGGGAGTAGGAGGAACTCCAAGAGATTTATTTACTGATGATTTAACACCACCAAATCCCGAGTTTAAAGCAATTAAATATGGACGAAGAATTGGTTTTGATTTTCATAGCACAGCATACTCTACAGCAATTATTACTCCTTATAGTGGTTATGGTAATACTGATATTGGAGTTTCAGCAACGGAAAATGACGGAACGAAAGCGACCGATGTTATTTATTCTTATCCAACACAAATAAATTGGATTAGAAGCACGGGAACAGCTACAAATATGACTGATTTAAACCCATATATGACTATGAGCTATATTGGTGCGAATAATCCAGCAATCAATTATAATGGTGTAACTAATAGATTTGAACTCAAGAGATTTCATACTGCTAATAATACTGGTAATAAAAACACAGCAGATAATCCAAGTTCGGCAGTTAATAGTAAATCATTAACACCACCTAATAGAATAACAGAAAGATTAATAACTCCAGCAGTAGCAAATCAAGAAGCGGGTAATACAGTTTATAAGATTAATCCAAGACCTCCTCAATTTGGGTATTCACCCACATTTAAACCTTATCAAAGATACAATCAAGCATATAGAAGACAACCATACCCCGAAACAGCAAAACAACTTGTAGACGACATCTCACACCTTCGGGGAACAAATACAATTAAATATGATGGATTTAATCTTAATATAGAACCTTATAAAATATTCGATAGTCACGGAGGAATATACATAGATGATTGGGGATTTGATGAAGATAATTGGGAAGATAATTTATGGGATATTTTAGGTTTTGATTATAATGCTGTGAATGCTAAAGCAAGTAGTAGTAATGTTTTAACTAAAAGAGTTGATAATGAAAATAGTGATTTATTATATAGACCAACTACAAATGCCGAAGTAGTCCAAACTGATACTAAAAATTATGTTACTAATCAATTTGGAGCAGTTATGTATTATAACTCTTTACCTTATCCCACTTGTGTCCCCAATTATACTGCTAAACACGCGGGAGGTATAGATCAGTTTTATTATAATGCTGGTGATGCTTTTACTGCCGCACACGCACAACCTTTAGAATTATGGAATGAAGTTGCTGTATTAACTGAATCAACAACCATTACAGCTACGGATTTACAAAAGAGCGTATTGAGACCATACTACACAATAAGAAGTGATATTTTAGAAGGTGCTACTGCGATTGGTGGTAATCCAACTGGTGCGAATTTACCCATCATATCTATAGTTGATAAATATAGTGCTGCTAGTGATTATTTCTTGGGTAATCCAAGTGATATACAATTTACTGTTACTAAACCAACTATGATCGCAGATATTACAACATCTATACACGATAGTGATGGCGAATATGCAAATGTAGATAAAACATCATCAGTAATTTATAAGATACAAAAAGTAAGAAGAACGCCAGTAGGATTGATACAAGAGATACTTGAGGGCGAAGAAAAAGAAAAAAAGAAAAAATAAAATTTAAAATTTAAATATATATCATAATATATAAAATGGTTATGCGAATCTATGCCTCGTGGAGTGATGATGAATATGAAGCATTTGTATCTCAAGATTGGTTAGTTGATGGAGATGATACGTGGTGGGAGGATTTAATTTGTAGTGATATGAAACAAGAATGGGCTAGTGATGAATTAACAAAATCTATCCAAAGTGATTTAGATGAAGGTTTAAGTGTTGATGAAATTAAAGTTAAATACTCAAAATAATTTTCTATGTTGAGTATATAAATGGATGAAATTACTTATGATGAAATTATTAGTGTTTTGGCTATGAATGGACGACCGGATTTAATAGCTGAATTTAAAGATAATATTAAAGTTGATAAAGATTATAGACCACCTTTAAGAACTAGAAAAGATAGTTTAAGTGATGATGAAGGATCAGCTTGTACCGAAAGTGATTATGAGGTTGAGGCAGATGAGGATGGTTTCCAGAGTTTAGCGTAGCTTATCTTTGATTTAAAGTAATTTTGATTTTGTTGTAACATATATTTTTATATCTTAATCATAATAAAGATGATTAAACCGAAGGTGAGCGTTGCTAAAATGGTTATTGAAAAAGGTACGGCAAAGAATAAGAAATTAAAAGCTATTTTTTATGACGCAGAAGGTAAGAAGATAAAAACAACCCAATTCGGCGATTCACGTTATGAAGATTATACCCAACACAAAGACAAGCAACGAAGAGATAAATACAGATCTCGTCATAAAAAAGATTTGGAGAAGGGGGATTATAAGTCGGCTGGTTATTTAAGTTATTATATATTATGGGGGGCATCTACAAATCGTAATACTAATATTAAGCAATATAAAAAAATGTTTAAATTAAACTAATAGCAATTAGCATAGGGATTGTATTCTTGTTGAGGAGGAGCAACTGCTCTCCTTAATTGTGCCTTAAGCATTTCTTCTTCTTTATTCTTTTCTTGATCTATTCTCTTTTTTTCTTTTCTTGATTTACGAATTTTTTCATAATTCATAATTGCTTGTAATTGTGCTTCTTCTAAATCTTTTTTAGAAAATGTTTGTTCTTTTATAGTTTCTTTAGGTGGGTCTATAATTGACCCATCTTCATTATCTTCTACTTCTTCTTTTAATTTCTTAACTCTTTTAACTTTTTGTTTCTTTAGTAATTCTTTTTCTTCTGTTTCTAATGCTTTGTTTTCTTTTCTTTCTTGAGCTTTTGCTTTTCTAGCAGCCATAGCTTTCTCCCTTGCGACTGCGAGTTTAGCCTTGTGTTCTTCACTCATAGGTGGTCTCTTCTTTCGAGGCTTACCTTTCTTTGTTAGTTTAACATTAGTATCTACCGATACTGCGCTGGGCGAAGCCGAAGGCATATTAAATATATCATCTATATTCATATCGTCACGCTTTGATTTAGCTTTTGGTATTTTAACTTCTTGAATTTCTTCAGCTTCTTCTATCTCTTCTCCTTTGGGTGACTTCGTCATCTGTGTCTTATCCTTTTCTTGATTAAATTCATCAATAGTAGTAGTTTCTTCATCGCTCATATCATCGGGTATAAAATCCATCTTAACTTCCGGCATAAAACTCATACTTTTATAGTATAAAACATAAAAAAAATCTCTACAAATTATTAAAATTTATTTATTATTATTACAAAATGATTACTCTTTATACTTTCTATTAATTTATTACAAAAATGGTATTAATCTATATGGGTCTAAAATTGACCCATCACCTAAAATAAGCTCTATGAAAATGAATTACCTATGGGTCTAAAATGACCTATGGGTCTAAAACTGACCCATTTAGATTTATACTTGTTTCTTCTTCTTCTTCTTCTTCTTCATTTGTTTCTTTCACAATAGTATGATTCTTATAAGGTACAATAGCTTTGAGACCATTACATATAATTGGTTTTCTAACATCCGGATAATCATCATTAAATTTTTTGTTAAACATAGAAATAATATCCAAATCAATATTAGGTGATGATTCTAATAAATTATCATATTCAGCTCTACATACTTTTAAGAAATCTCTACAAGGTTTTCTTTTCTTATCGTGTAATGATAACTCAATCTCAATCGCTCTCCCAAGTTTAGACCAAGCTAAAGCACTAATACGATGTCCCTCAAATGTTTCAGCATATTTAAGAAATGATCCTAATGTGCCTAATATACCACAGAAGATATTAAAACCACCAACAACTGCTGTAAAGCCATGTTGATAATCAGCCGGTATATAACTATCAACTGCGAAATTACCAACACCAGTTAATGTTGATAAAACAATAATTGGAATTTGTAAATGTTGATATTTCTTTTTATATTTTCTTTGACTATAATTATGTAAGTAAGCATAACACATACTGACTTCACCCCATTCACTTAATAGTTCTTCTATCTCATCGCTCCAATCATCTATGTTTTCGGGTAAAGGTCTTGGGGTTATAGCTTCCATATTTATTATTTAATTATTTTTTAATTTGGATTTTAATATTTTGATAAAATATATATGAGTGATTATTCCAATCCCTTTGAAACAAAACCAATTGAGAAGGTGAAGAATGAAGTTCATCAAATCAATCAAAATATTAATAAAATCAAAACGGATCTAATAGGAATAAAAGCTGATATATCACTCATCAAAAATTATATTACTTTGCAAAAAAAGAAAGAAGAAGAAATATCGAAAGGTTGGTTGTGGGGTTAAATTAAAAATAAAATCTAAAGTATAATATAAATGGATTTGCCTAAAATATCAATCTTGATTCCAACTTACAATCGCCGAAATTTTATACCCTTTGTTTTAAGAAATCTATTGATACAAGAATACCCCCACAAGTTGCTACAAGTTGTGATTCACGATGATGGCGATGAACCACTCATAGAAAACTATGAAGATTTCAGTTCAGCTATTAAACCGATTAAATTAAAGTATATACGAAATAAAACACGATTAAGTATAGGTGAAAAAAGACATAGACTAATACAAAACGCAAACAACAATTTAGTTGTATTTATGGACGATGATGATTTATATGAACCAACATATATATCACATTCCTTTGAAACACTAAAAAAAAATAACTCGGGTTGCGTTGGCTGTAATAAAATGATCTTTATTTATCCCCCATATACAAAAGATGATTTCTATGCTTTAGATTGTGGTGATAATAAAAAACTAATTCACGAAGCTACATTAATGATGACTAAATCTTGGTATAATAAAACTTGTGGTTTTTTACACTCAAATAAAGCAGAGGGTCTAGGACTGACCCAATCGGCAAAATTAAAAACTATATCACTAACTAACCCATTATATAATATGACTGCTGTAGTTCATAATAAAAATACAATTGATAAAGATAAGTTTAAGAGTGATGGGTCTAAATTAGACCCGTCCAATATATCCTTTGATGAAAAAACAACTGAATTTATTAAAGCTATTGTGGGATATTCTTAATCATTTCGCTAAAATTTCTAACCTCATTAAAATTATCGCTCCATCCGTCTCTCTGTGTTATATGGATTGGTAATAATGTAAGCCAATTATCTTTTGCTTGTAATGTATGGTGATATTCATCAATATTATTATCTCTTATATCTTCTTTTAATTTCCATTCGATACCTTCTTTAAGATTTTGTAAGAAAGTATCGTAATAATGTTCTTTAACTATGTAAGCGTGGTTACATACTGCTCTTACAACTTTTGCTAAATCATTCTCTATTTTTTCCGGTGGTAAATAATTCCAACAACCTAAATATAAAACATCAAAATCAGTTTTAATATATTTATTAAATTTAGATAGTAATGAATTTTTACCTTCTATTTTAATATCATCTTCAAACACAATAACGTGAGACCAACCCAATTCTTTAGCCTTTTCCAAACAAGCAATATGCGATAAAGCACAACCAACCAAAGATATTTCATGAGTAATAGCATTAAATCTATTTGGTTTCTTGATTCCTAATTTCTTTAATTCTTGTTTAGTAATTAAATCTCTTTCCTTTCTATGTTCTAGATTGATGTAAAAATGTTGGTTCATATTTATAATTTAAAATATAAAAAAAATATATATTATACTTATATAATATGCCGAAGTGTCCTAATGGTAAAAAAAATTGTGATTGTACGCCCGAAGAATTAAGACAAGCAGCCCTAAGAAATAAAAACCAACCAAAAGCAAAAGCACCCCCCAAGGTTTTCAAGGTTAAAGATCCCGACCCCGATGATAGATATGCGGACATACATCCTCACTTACCTCAACCGCCGGCATTACTTTTAATTGTTGGTTCAGTGAAACAAGGTAAATGTCTTTTTGAATATTCATTAGTAGAAACAACTGAAGGTAAAAAATATATTAAAAATGTAAAAGTAGGGGATAAAGTATTAAGTGATAATGGATTTGTAGAAGTAGAAGAAGTTTTTAAACAAGATAAAAAAGAATGTTATAAAATAATATTAGATAATGATTTTGAATTAATACTAACTGAAGATCATAAACTTCATACTATAAATGGTATGAAACCTATGAAAGATTGTGATAATGAAATGATAATAACTAAAAATGGTATGAAAAAAATTAAATACAAAGAATATTATGGTTGTGTAGAATGTTATGATATATCAGTAAAAAATGAAAATCATAGATTTTATTGTAATGATATATCAGTTTCTAATTCTAATCTATTAGTAAATTTACTATGCAACCCCGATATGTATAAAGACAAGTTTGATATTGTGAAAATTATAAGTAACACTCTTAATGCTGACCCCAAGGGTAAATTATTAAATAAATATTTTGATTGTGAAGATCATTATAATGATGAGATGATTACGGACATTATAGAAAGTCAAAAGAAGTATGAGGATTTTGAAAGACCAACAGTAGCAATGGTTTTAGATGATATTTTAACCAAGGATTTTAAAAAGACAAATGCCGTAAGTTTTCTCGCAACAAGATTCCGTCATTATGGTATTGGATTACTTGCTTTCACAACTCAATCCTTCCGTGCTGTATCCGGTTTAATTCGTAATAATGCTACTGATGTAATTATTATGAAACAGCAAAATCAAAAAGAATTAGACAAAGTCCAAGAAGAGTATGGCGATTTATTCCCTAATATATTTATGGATTTATATAATAAAGCAATTGGAGATGCCCCTTACTCTTTCTTATACCTTGATATGCAAACTAATCCAGCAACCGCATACATTAGATTTGAGACAAAGATTGCTGAAGGTGAAAATAAATTATTTTAAATTTATTAAAATTAAAAACTTTGTTATAATATAAAATGGATCTATATGGAAGTGGAGCAAGTATCGCACAAGCCAACGCACAAACTCAACAAGCGAGGGAGATGAACCAAGCGACCCAAGATTTTAATAATAGTCTTGCGGAGCAGTTAGATACTGCTAATTTAGAACAAGATGAGGATAGAAGTTCTAAACTACAAAAGAATATTTTAAGTGGTGCTACTGCTGGTGGTAAATTAGCGGCTATTGGTAAAAATCAAAAAACAAGAAAAGCACAATTTAGTAGTTTTGGAGATTTCGAAGAAGTACCAATAACAAAAGAAGAAACATTAGCAAGAGAAGTGGGTGCTGAAAGAGCACCATTAGTAGAACCACAATTAAACGAATCTCTTGAGAATGTTGGACGAGAAGGTGCTACAACTGAAACATATACAGCAGAAGCAAAATTAGCAGAACAAGACGCAAGTAAAGTTGCTGGTAGTGCTGGTGCTAAATCTAGTGCTGAACTTGCCGCAGAAGGAGCAGCGAAGTTTGGAGCAAGAGTAGCAACAGTCGGTAAAGTTGGTATTGCTGGATTAGGAGGTGGTATTGATGCTTTAGGAGACATAAATAGATTAATGGAGGGTAAAAAAGATATGGATGTTTTTGGTTCTAATAATTATTCTCGTGCTGGTAATATTGCAAATCTTATTGGTTCAACATTAGAAGTTGCTGGTGTTGCTACTGGTGGTGTTACTCCCTTAAGTTTAGTATTAGAAGGGACTGGTGCTTTGATTAGTTTAGGTGGTTCTATTACTGAAGGTATTGGAGAAGAAAAGGCGGCAGATGTGAGTAAAGAAACAGCAGAAGAGGATATTTCATCTCAAACAAGGGGAGAAACTACTGCTGATGTTGTTACTCAAGCTGTTGGAAGAACTCAATAATTTTTTTAATTTTTTAATTTTTTTTAAATTTATTTTTCATATTTATTTTATATTACATATTATAAAATGAGTTCTTATTGGCGTAATGATGAAAAAATTAAAGTTTCACAAACCCAAGTTTCTATCCCATCAACTAATGGGCGATCATATTCGGGGACTGCCGGTCAATCGGGACGCCGTGTAGATTTTGAGATTCCGCCAACAGTTAAGTTTATGGATGGTAAGAATTCTTACCTTCAGTTCGATATTAAACTTGCTGTTCCAGCTGGAGATGTTCCAACTCGTCTTCAGTTAGATCCATTCATCGGGGGACAATCTGTTGTTAAGAATTTAAGAATTTATTCGGGTAATCGTGCTGTTCTCCTTGAAGAAATTACTGAATACAACGCTAAAGTCCAAATTCAGTATTCTTATGATAGTGACGATAGTATGAGAAAAATGAGAGCATTAAAAGAAGGTTGTTTAATTGATACTATTGAGAACCGAGGCACTCTTGGGACTTCGGTTTCCAATCTTATTGATTTATCTTCTAATCCATATTACAAGCCAGTTGGTACTGTTCCCGCTACTCGTAATTGGGGAACTGCTGATGATTTCTTAAGTGCTAAATTATCACTCCCAATCCATTCCGGACTTTTCGCTGATGGGGGTGAATCGGTATTTCCGGTATTACTAACTGAAGGATTATTTGTTGAGGTGGATTTAGAAGACCCAGCACGTTTTATCAAGCAGTTAGATAGTGTAAATCGTAATCGTCGTCTAAAGCAGAATCCGGTCTTTCATGGTATAGATGCGGCTGGAGCAGATTTAGCTATTGATAATGCCGCTAATCAAACTGAAATATTTTTAGGCAAACAAAATAATATGACTTCAGTTGAGAATTGCCCTTTTGTAAAAGGTGAAAAAATTGGTATTTGTTCGGCAACTGACCCACTCCAAGAATGTGCTTTGACGCAGACGGGAGCTCAAAACTATCCGGTAATTACTGATATTACTATGGATGGTGGTTACGTTAAACTTACATTTGCTAATTTCCAAAATAGCAATAGTGGGACTGGATTAGCAGCAACTAGTAATGCCGGCACTACAAGTAGCTTTGTTCTTTTCTCTGCTGCTCTAGACCAAAGGCGAGTAGAAGCTGACGACACATCAACTGAATTAATCGCAAAGAGAACTTCATACCCCGCTACTTGTGAAATTGCTGATATGGAAATGGTTATTCAAAAAGTAAGTGTAGATCCAAGATATGAAGCCGGTATGATGAAGAAGATGAGGGATGGTGGAACTATTGAGATTGATATTCCTAGTGTAACCAATTACAAACATTCTCTATTATCAAGCAATCGTAATGCGACAATTAATATGCAAGTTTCGAATACAAGGGCAAAGTCTATGATTGTTATGCCGAGTGATGCGAAGGTATTAAATACTGCTGAATTAATTGGTGGTCTTCGTGCTTGTTATGATGAAGAGGTTAATACTATGGATGGTCGCCTCCATTCTATTCGTAGCGGTCAAGTTGGTATTATAGACCAGCTGACGCAGTATCAAATGTTAGTAGATGATAAATTAGTTCCATCTCGTCCTATTGTTGTATCAAAAATTAATAAGGGTGTGTCTATTGCGGCACAGCCTCTAATTGAGTTAGAAAAGGCACTTAATCAAGCCGGTATTGTTCCCCGATCATTTGTTGATTACAATAGAAATTTCTTGATTGGTCGTGCTTATGCTCTTAATGATGGTGTAGCAAATTTAAATAATAAGACAAATCAGTTACAGCTATTATATAATGAAACTGCTGCTGATGGTAGTGATAGAAGCCCGAGCCATAACAAGCTCCTCTACTGCTTTATGTTTCACCTTCGCAGAATTAGCATTAAGGGTGATTCAGTTATGGTTTCTCTCTAAATCAAAGATTGATAGGTCAATAATAGACCTATGACCTAAAATAGACCCATATAGAATTTATATCATATAGACTTATAATTGTAGTAAGGTCTAAAACTGACCCACTATTAAATATGTATTTTCTATGTATTTTTTTTAATTTTTTATTTGTTATTTATTTTATGTATAGTATAATATAAAATGAGTGTTTCAAAGAAGTATCTTTCCGTTCAGCCCAATAATGTTCCTTCTAATGGTAAGGTGTCTTTCGCCCGTGGTAATCCAATACTTACGATTACTCTTGGTCGCCAAGATGCTATGTTAGATTTAAGTTCTCTACGATTGAGTGGTGATTTAAATATATGGCGTGATGCTGCTGGGACACAGCACCCAACCGATGCTGCTGCCGATGAACTCCGTGGATCTCACAAGCTTGGTATTTATTCAGTAATAGATCAGCTTGTTTTTCGCCACGCAGAAACAAAACAAGTTATAGAACATATTAGACATTATGGACGATTTATGAGTTCTTATATGCCGGTGATGGCGGGTATGCAAGATGTATCGGGTCACCTTGGTGAAACTGCTTTAATCTATCCTAATTATCAAGCATATCGTGATAGTGTTATTCGCAACACAAGAGAATCTCCTTTTTGTATTCCACTCCCTTCGGGTCTAACTCTTGGAGCTGATAAACTCCCATTATCAAAAGTTCCTCTTGAGATAGAAATTCATTTAGCACCGGATTCACAAGTATTTTATTCTAGTGATGCTACAACTGCTAATGTTGCTAATGCTTTCTATGAATTAAGTAATATTGAGGTTGCTTGTGAGGTTGAGTATGGTGTTCCGTCTCCCGATACTGGTATTTTATCATTTAATTCTATCACATCGTATTTCTCTACTCTAGAATCAACAAATAGTATTATCAACTTTAATCTTGGATTATCTAAAGTTCTAGCATCATTTGTGAATTTTGTTCCATCTAACTTTGTTAATAATCTCGCACAAGATGGTTTCCTTACTTACATGCCTACGAAAGCAGCGGCGGCAAATGGTACTGATGATGGAGCTGTTGCTGATTTAGAAACAATTTCCTTCCTCCGTAATGGTGAGCGTTTCCCATCCTCATTTGAGGTTTCGTCAGTTCGTAGTGCTTCTAATGAAACACCGGTGGTTGATTCTCAAGTTATTAAGGGTTTCTTATCTTCTATTATTCCCGAGCATCAGCACACAAGGACTACGGTTTCCCCACTCAATACCAACCGAAATTTCACCGCTACACAGAATGCTGTAACTGGTTATAGATTTATCCCCGATACTGGTGCTGCTTATGGTGTTGGTGTTCTCTATGATATGCTTGATAGTGAAGGTGTTGATTTCTCCAACGCCCAATTCTCTATTCAAATGACTAACGGATTAGATGACGGCAACCCGGTGTCGGCATATCTATTCATTAAGAGTAAGGTTGTTGTTGCTTGGTCGGGTTCTCAAGGAGTCCAAGTCGTAATGTAAGTATTTTTTCTATTAATTAATTTTTTTATTAAATTTATTTTTGTTTTTTTTATATTTAATATAATATAAAATGGATTCTAAAGCTGATGTTTCTCAAGACCGCATTCCCGATCTTATTAAAGTTGGAGCTATTCCCTCTTCTTACGGACAGAAATTACACACAGATGTAATTGACCCAGTAACATTCTCGCAGAATCGTGTGCGATTCACACTTCAGCGTGTTGCGGGTTTCCTTCATTCCAACTCCAAGGTTACTCTTGCTGTAACTCCTCTCACAACTTCTACTGCTTTCTATCCTCTCAATATTGGTATTTCTAACCTTGTTAAGAATGCTGCTCTTCGTATTGGTAATCAAACTGTGTGCGAAGTTGATGATTACGATCAGTTCCACGCCTATCAGTCTCTTTTCATTTCTAATGAAGATAATAAGGAGAGAGAGCAGTTCTTATCGCAGAGGTGTATAGCTCATAAACCGATATATGATGACCGCACGGCAAACACAACTGATAAGCCACCAAATTCAGCAAAGAAGGTTGGTTTAGATGTTGGACGAAATGCTACTGTTCCAGCTGCTGGTGGTGCCGGCACATTCCAGCTTCTACCTTTCCAACTTCACGATGCTACATCGGCACAGACGATTGCTGATGCTCCCGTATATTCGGTTTACTTAAGCGACCTTTTCCCATTTATGAAATATAATCAGTTGCCTCTATTTATGATAGACCAAGAAGTTCATATTGATATTGAGTTCCAGCCCACTACTAGTTCTCTTGAGGCTGCGAGTCTATCTCGCCGTATGTGTGTTGCTAATAGTGATGCTGGTAGTAACCAAGTTGAGTATCAAATTAATCAAGATGAAGTAAAACTTATTTATGATTCTATTAGTTTCGATGGTGAAGTAATGGAGAAGTATAAGCAGCAGAATAAGACTTTAACATTTCAGTATGCTGATTACCGCCTAGCAAAGAGAACCGGAGACCAAGCAGCATTCGCCGACCTCACTTTCCAGCTTGGTGGTAATGGTCGCCTTGTATCAAAGGTTATTATGGGTCTTCAGCGTAATGAGAACTTCACACCAGTATCTCTCCTTAATGGTGTTACTGCGAAGGATGTTCCAGCGGCTGAATCACTATCGGTAAATCTCCTATATAATGATTTATTTGAGTTTAATGTTGATCGCAAGAATCCCGCTCTCCTTTTCCACACTACACATTCTGCGGAGGGTAAGGTTCCTATGGTTACACGTGATGAATACCAAACGAGTGGTGTAACGGCACTCACCGCTGAAACTATGGAGGGACACATACAGAGTAGTGGAGCAGTCGGTGTTGGTGGTCTTTTCCGCTGGACTGCGATTAGACCCAATAAGGGTCAGCGTGTAAATAACAAGGGTATGGACTTAACCTACAAGGCAACTGGCTTACCAGCTGATACTTACACTCTCCGTGTCTATCTTGAGATGCTGAAGGTTGCGAAGATTGAGGACGGACAATTTTCGTGTTATTTCGCTTAAATTTTTTTCTAAATTAAGATATAAATGTTATATTACTTGGCGATCATAAGAGAATATTTAGAGTGTGATAAATACAAAAAGTTATATGAAGAAGAGAAGCAAAAATATGAAGATTTAAAAACTTGGACTGAAAAACTAATTTCTTCAAATACTGAATTGCTAGATCAAGTGAAAGAAATAAATAATACAAAATTAGCAAAAGTAAATAAAGATAAAAATAAATAATCTACTTTTTTCTCGTTTTTTTTAGTTTAAAAATAATCTATCTTTATAGTATAAATATGAAGATAGATTCTAATAATGTTACTGAAGAAATACAAAAGGCAAGACCTAATGTGAAACCAAATACAGTAAAACAATATGAAGTTAATCTCAAGAAGCTACAAAAAATTTATGATACTGATAATTATGATTTTTTATCAAAGCCCGATGATGTAATGGATAAGATTAAAGACCTTCATTATTTAAGTCAAAGAAATATATTAAATGCGATTGTTGTTCTTTTAATGGCTCTTAACCATGATGAAAAGTATGATGAATTATTAACAACGTATGGAGAATTAAGGGATGAGCTAAATGATAAGTATAGTGACGAACAAAAGAGTGGAGTAATTAGTGATAAACAAAGTAAGAATTTCACCGATATAGAATCTATTTACAAAATGATAAATGATATGGCTGAAGATTTAAAGCCGATAAAAAAGAAAAGTAATGATGATATTACAAAGAAGGAGATGCAACTTTTACAAGCATATACATTATTTAATATTTATTCAAGAATGCCGATGCGTAATGATGTTGCTGGAATGATGGCTATTAATCAAGCAGCATATAAAAAGTTGAGTGATGATGAAAAGAAAGAAAACAATTATTTAATTGTACCATCAAAGGGTAATTTATATTTTGTATTAAATCAATACAAAACAAGCAAGAAATATAAAGAGTTAGATTTGCCGATAGAAGACAAGGATTTGAGAAAGATATTAAGATATTATCTTAAGATGAATGGTAATGGTGTTTTATTTAAGACATCAACTGGTAAGCCATTAACAAGAACCGAATTAAGTAAGGTGTTACTTAAATATTCTAAAAAATATATGGGTAAATCGATAAGCACAACATTATTAAGGAAAATTTATTTATCATCAAAATATGGTGATATGAAAAAGGAGTTAGAGAAAGATAATAAGGTAATGGGTCATAGCAAGGCAGTAGCATTAGATACATATGTTAAAAAAGCAAAAGATTAATGGGTCAGTTTTAGACCTTAATACAATTATAAGTCTATATGATATAAATTCTCTATGGGTCTATTTTAGGTCATAGGTCAGTTTTAGACCTATTACTTTTTAGCTTTTTTCTTTGCTATTACTCTTTGGAGTGCTGCTCCTTGTTTAACACCTTCAGCTTTAATTTTATCTTCTTTCTCTTTCCGGTTTTGTAGGGCATCTTTATAAGTCTATTAGATAAAAAAAATATATCTTATAAATTATAAAATGTTAGTTGATAAATCTCATTCAAAAAAGGATATAGTTACTTTGTTTAAAAAGCACGGAGTAATTATAGATGATAAATTAAGCAAGGGTAATATAATCAAAGATATAGATTTTTATATGAAAGATTTTAAATTTAATAATAATATTAATAATGAAACCGAATTAAAAGACTACTTAAAGAATATATCACCGAAACAAAGACCAAATACTCAAATAAAAAATCAAATAATGTTTAAGGCAAAAAAGATAATCAAGTGGGGTAAAAATGATTATATTTTTGATGGAGCAACATATTCAAATAGTGAAGATCCTTATAATGATATAATGTCTATTTATATGTGGGGTGATCTACCAAGTGTTAGGAGAGCTTGTAGAATGTATAACAATAGTATTTTTTGTAAGAATCATATAAATCCGGTAATTACTGCCGAAGTAGAGGAAGAATTAAACAATAATAAATTTATTAAACAACAAATAATGTATCGACTAACAATTAGAAGAGCAACAGAAGAAAACCCAATATTAGTTACTTTTGATTGATTAGACTTTTAAGATGAATTAGACAATGAGTGTTATATTCATCCATACCCATATCAAGACGCCAACAAAAAAGATTCAAGTTAATACCCCTTGGTAGAAGATCAATAATATCATCCATTCTTTCTCTTAATTGATCTTTTTGATATTCGGTTCTTTGGAACTGTGGTAGAGAATATCTTTTAGAATTTTTAAGTTCATTTCGTTTGCTTTCAAACTCAAGGGCGAGACGCTTGTAGTGATTACACAAGTCCTTATGTTCTTGGCTAAACATTATTTTTTGAGTTTTGTTTTGTTTTTCTTTTCTTTTTATATTAATCAATAATTATATTTTATTGTTTCTTTTTTTTCTATATATTCATATAGCGAATAATCTTTATATAGTTTGGGTCAATTTTAGACCCAAGGTCAATTATAAGTCTATATGAAAACAATTCTCTATGGGTCTATTTTAGGTCAAGGGTCAATTTTAGACCCATAGGTTAAATATCAAAAATAAAATATATTATTGTATTATAAAATGAGTTTATTATTACACGGCAATTGTTTAGATGAAATGAAAGGTATAGATGATAATAGTATTGATTTTATCTTCTGTGATCTACCATACGGGCAAACAAGCTGTAAGTGGGATTGTAAGATTGATTTAGAAAAGTTTTGGTTAGAAATAATGAGAATCAAGAAAATAAATACACCAATCTTTATGACTACAACAACTAAATTTGGTGTTGAGTTAATACAATCAGCACCGAAGAAATGCCCTTTTCGATATGATTTAGTATGGGTGAAATCAGCACCAGCTGGTTTTCTATCAGCGAAAAAGATGCCTATGAGAAAGCATGAAATGGTTTATGTATTTTATGAAAAATTACCTCTTTATGATTTAAGTTCACATAAACATAAATTTATTGATAAAGATGTACCGGTTGAAGCGAAAGATGGTGCTTATGGTAAATTAAATATAAAACAACCTAAAACAAGTGGGTCAAGATATGACCCAGCCTTACCCGATTCAGTTGTTAAAGAAGATGTTTATGATGCGAAAGAACGATTTAAGAATGGTAAATTATATAAGAACCCAAGACACTTACAGAAAGGTGATGAACCCATTTATGACCCACCATTACCAGTATCAGTTGTTAAAGAAGATTGCTATCAAAAAAATAAAACCGATGATAGTTTAAGAGATGGTTATAGAAATAAAAAATATGAACCACCACTACCCACAACTATGTTAGAAATTAAATCAACAAGAGGTAAACATAGTACTGAAAAACCCGTAGCATTAATAGAATGGTTATTAAAATATTATTCTAAAGAAGGTGATGTTGTTTTAGACCCCACGATGGGTAGTGGTTCTACTGGTGTAGCTTGTAAGAATATGAATAGAAATTTTATTGGTATAGAATTAGACCCCGAAATTTATGAAGTAGCTGTTAATAGAATTGAGCCATAGTGCGTTTTTATCAAAATTTTTTTCTATATTATAAGTATAAAGATGGATTATAAGAAATTAAACAAAGATTTAAAGTTTGGTTTTTTAAGTGAAGAACAATCTCATGAATATCTAGAAAGTGTATTTGGTAAATTAATGAAATCAAAGCTGAACCCCGAGATGGGTGAATATTATGAATTCGATAAATATAATGATAATTATTTTATTGAGATGAAAACAAGAAGAATAAGACACGATCAATATTGTAGTTTATTCTTTGGTGAAAATAAATTAAAGAAGGGTGATGAAATTTTAAAGAAATGCCCTCATTTAAGAATCTTTTATTTGTGGCGTTGTAATGATGGTATTTATGGTTGGGAACATAGAAGTACTGATTTTGAGATATGCAAAAGAGGGCGATGGGATAGAGGTAAGCAAGAGATAGACGATTGTGTTGATATAAAACAAAAATTTATTAAACCATTAAAAAATCTTTTAGATGATATAGATGGTTGATAAAATTAAGATCACTTATAAAGGTAAAAGTAAAATGGTACCTAAAAATTATTTAGGTAATCTTAAAGGTTATGAAAGACAGAAACAAATTAAATCTATCTTTGAAAAAGAAGAAAGACCCAAGACATCAGCCAAACCGAGACAATCATCATGGACGGTTAAGTTTAATAAAAAGTATGGTAAAGAATTAGACAAAATGAAAGGTGGTAGAACTAAAAGAAATATTGCAAAAGTAACCGGCATACCATTTAAAGCAATTGATGCAGTTTTTAAGAAAGGTGAAGGTGCTTATTATAGTGCTGGTTCGAGACCTAATCAAACACCACAAAGCTGGGCTTATGCTCGTGTGTATAGTTATATACTTGGTGGTAATGCAAGAAAAACTGATTCGGCAATTACAAAAAAATATAATGTTAAGTTTTCTTCTTCGGCATAATTAAATAACCATTTGTTTCATCATTATCAATTATTTTTAATTTCATTAAAGCGAATAAAGTACCAAGAAATAATTCATGATCGCTTTTTCTTATAGCTTGTTTATTTTTCTTTCTTGTATATATTAAATTACAAAAATAAGTACAAGTATAGATAATTTGTTTCACTTTAATATTTTCTTTCATCGATGTTAAGATAAAATGTTCGCCTTGATATTTATATACATCAAAAGTTTTCTTTTTAGTTAATGCGAATGAGCTGATAAGCAAACCCTTGTAATATAAATTTAATGAACCGTTTGAACCATTATATATCGTCATTTTCTCTATATATTAAGTATAGATATTATATTTTTTAAGTATTAATCTATTATTATACCCATAAGCGTCGGTATTAATCTATTTTTATGCTAAATTACTTAAAAAATACACATATATTTTAAAATATATACTATTTTTAGGTCATTTTAAGCGTCGGTATGGGTATAAAAGTAGATTATACCCTATATTTAGATACTTAAAGAGGCATAATAGTG
>Ga0181404_1000180_pt1 | contig 19070 bp, 18 predicted proteins | sample 27SPOviralmetaG_FD_130133 | JGI IMG/M metagenome (GOLD analysis project Ga0181404, IMG submission 130133) | Marine viral communities from the oligotrophic San Pedro Time Series (SPOT) site, San Pedro Channel, CA, USA - 27 SPOT_SRF_2011-10-25 | ecosystem: Environmental > Aquatic > Marine > Strait... | reverse complement strand
GTGGGTGCTTATCAGGTTAGTGTTGGACTAGATACAACTGCAACAGGTGCGGGTTGGGGTGTAGGAACTTGGGGTCGTAACGGTTGGGGTCAGGCAGCTACCACACCTATTGTTACAAACACTCTGCGTATATGGTCACACGATAACTTTGGTGAAGATCTTCTTATCAACGTGCGTAATGGCGGTATATATTACTGGGACAAAACAAGTGGTCTCAGTGCTAGAGCAGTAAGCTTGGACTCTCTTGCAGGATCTACTACTGCACCCACGATAGCTAAACAGATAATGGTCTCTGACAGAGACAGGCACATCATAGCGTTTGGCTGTGATTCAGAGCTTAATCCTGGAGTGCAAGATCCTTTGTTGATACGTTTCTCATCTCAAGAGTCTTTGACTGACTGGGCAACGAGACCAGACAACACAGCAGGGGAACTTAAAATAGGTTCTGGGTCTGAGATCGTTGCAGCCGTAGAAACAAGACAGCAGATACTTGTGTACACAGACGAGTCTCTCTACGCCATGCAGTTCTTAGGACCACCGTTCACCTTCGGTGTAAACCTTGTGTCAGAAAACACTACAATAATGGGGCCACTTTCCGCTATAGCTGTTGAGGACAACGTCTTCTGGATGGGTCTAAAAGAGTTCTATTCTTATGGTGGTACGGTGCAAAGACTACCCTGTACTGTAAGAGACTTTGTGTTTGATGACTTTAACTTACTACAACGAGAAAAAGTTGTAGCCGCAACTAATACAGCATTCTCTGAGATATGGTGGTTCTATCCATCTGCAAGCAGCGATGATAATAACAGGTATGTAGTCTACAACTATGAGCAACAGGTTTGGTATTATGGAGCACTTGCTAGAAGCTTTTGGATGGATCGTGGTATCTTCGACAACCCAATTGCAGCAGGGCCAAACAACTATCTCTACACTCAAGAGTTTGGATTTGATGATGATGGGACTGCAATTACTGCATATATTGAGTCAAGCCAAATGGACATAGGTGATGGAGATCAGTTTGCTTTTATCAAACGTATGATACCTGACCTTACCTTTCGAGGGTCTACAGCAGGTAGCCCATCTGCAAATTTAACAGTTAAAACCAGAAACTTTCCTGGGGGCAACTACTTACAAACAACATCTAGCGCAATAGCTAAGACGGCATCTGTGCCTGTAGAACAGTTTACAGATCAAGTTCATCTAAGGTTGCGTGGACGTAGTTTTGCAATGCGTATTGAGTCTACAGCTTCTGGAGTTGGTTGGAGGTTAGGATCTCCAAGGCTTGATATACGCCCTGATGGGAGGAGGTAGTGTCCAGAAATCTTATTTTACCCTTCTTTGCTGTACCACCAACGCAGTATGAACAGCAATATTTTGCTAACCTGACAAGAAGTTTTGCTGTATATATGGAACAGCAGCAAAACCCAGGCGAGGAAAGGGCAACAAAGCTTACGTTAACAGACTTACAGACTGATGATTCAGGTTTAGAAAATGGAGCATTGTTTCAACAACAAGGATTTGTTAAGATAACATTAATCAATACACCGCATGTCCGTGGCTCTGGAGCAACAAGTGCGGTGGGAACGGTAACGGTGACAACGACATGAGTGATACAATTCTTACTATGAGCAACGGGTCTAAGTGGAGACCGTCAACATCTGTGGATACTATACAGTGCCATCACTGTGACAACGTAGTAGATACACCAGAAGAAGTTGCCTCATACCCAGATGGAACTTGTCCTGACTGCGGAAAGTCTTGGACAGCAGAAACTAAACGGCACACGGCTATTACCGTAACCGCCCCAGAAGCAATATCAGGAGAAGCATAATGCCACCTAGAAGTAGATCAGGAAGATCAAGCGCAAGAAACGCATCAAGAAGTAGCGCATCATCAAGAGCGAGTAGTAGAAGGAGATCAAGCGCCGCTAAAAACAGAGCAAGAGCAGCTTCTAGAGCTAAGTCAAGGGCTAAGGCAAGGGCATCGTCAGCCGCAAGGTCAACCGCAAGGAGAGCATCAGCATCCGCAGCTTCAAAGTCTAGAAGAGCAGCAACTGCTGCAAAAAGATCAACATCTAGGAGATCAGGTGCGGCAGCAGCATCTAGAGCGCGTAGCGCACAGAGAGCAGGTGCATCAAGATCAACCGCGAGAAGGGCAGGATCAGCAGCAGCTTCAAGATCTAGAACTGCTGCAACGGCGGCTTCAAGAGCAACTTCAAGAAGGTCAGGATCATCGGCAGCAGCAAAAAGACGTGCTTCACAAAGAGCGGCTACTGCCGCAGCCAAAAGAAGAGACGCTAATAGACCAAGCGTAAGAAACGCAAGGGCTGCGGCTGCAAGCCGTATGACAAGAGCTAATGCGACTCCTGCAAGAACATCGACAGCATCATTATCAGAAAGAAGGAATGCTGCATCAGCTAAGTTAGCAAGACAAAGAGCACAAACATTAGCAGCAGATAGAAGGCGTGAACAAAGAAAAGCTTCTGGTCAGGCTGCTCAAAGAAGGGCAGCGTTAACTAAGAGATTTTCAAGCAAGAGACCACAACCTAAACCAGAAGGTATGAGTCTTAGTAGGGCTAAAGCAGGTTTGTACAATCTTCTCCCAGAGTTTCTAAGGACAGATAACAAATCAGGTCGCACAGCAGAACAGCAAGCGTTTCATGATAGCATTCATGGTGCTGACGCTAGGAGAAAAAGAAGGCGTAAAAGAAAAGATAGACAAGATCAATCTAAAATACCTCCACAGCGTGATCCAGAAGTAGATTATGATGATAGGTTTACAGATGATGGCCCTTATATGGATGACTTCTATGAAGATGGAATGATGCCTGAAAATCCAAGACGCAGACGTGGCAATAGAATGCGTGGACGTAACTCAGGAATGGGAGGTGGATTAGGAGGCTTTGGTTATAGTCCTGCACTAATGCAGTATGAATCTCAACAAGGCGCAGGTCAGGTTCCATATTATATGGCGGCAGCTAGGAATGCTCAGACTCCGAACATGAGTCCTGCATTTATGCATGCTGCTAGGAACTATGACATACTTGGTGGATCACAGAGGACTGCACCTCGTCCTATAGAAATGATGAGCGCAAGAGAACGTGCTGAAATCATGAACATGGGAAGCAACTTTAATACACCTAACTATAACTCACCTTATCAACCTTCTCCAAGAAGTGAGTTTGATTTTTTTAAACGAATGGTTGATGATCAACCTCAACCCTCAATGGGTAGCGGTGGCAAAGGTGCAGGTAGACCACCAATGTCTCAAGAACAAACTAGAGCTATGGGAAGTGGTTTAGCCTCTTTAATGAGTAGTGGGATGTTTGGATAATGCCTGCTACCGTTTTAGATGACTGGAAAATACTACCACGTCTCATGATGTTGGCTGTTACGATCCTTACATATCAGGCAGTACATTGGTTTATGGGGTTGCCTGATCCATCTGTTGCACAGAGTGGTCTCGTATCTGTTTGCATGGGTGCTCTTACTGGTTGCTTTGGCATATGGATGGGTAAAGAATCCACGTCTGCAAAGAAAAAAGTTGTTGAGGAGGAATTGCTATGATTGCTCAACTGATAGGGCCAATAGCTAATTTAGCAGGAAGTTGGTTTGACGCGAAGTCACAAGCTCAAGCTGCAAGTGCAAAACTCAAGCTAACAGAGGCGGAAGCGAAAGCAAAAATCATGCTCTCAAAAGAGACATCAGTCGCAGACTGGGAGCGCATAATGGCGCAAGGTTCTCAATCAAGTTGGAAAGACGAGTGGTTTGTAATTGTCCTGTCTATACCGCTTGTTTTGGCGTTTGTTCCAGGCACTGATGGTTGGGTGGATAAAGGCTTTGAACAGCTTTCCAAAGCACCTGACTGGTATTTTTACAGTTTAGGTATCGCCATATCAGCGTCATTTGGTGTGCGTGGCGTACAGAAGTTCTTTAAGAGGTAGCGATGAAGTATATGAAAGACATCGTGGTATTAGTACTTGCCGTAGGACTTATGGGAATACTTGGTTTAATTGTCTACGATGAATTTAAGATGGCTAATGAACATGGTGGTGAGTTAGACGAGAACATTATAGGCTTACTACAAATGTCGATGACTGGTGTGATTGGAGTTGTTGGTGGTTATATAGGTGGTAAGTCAAATGGCTGATATGAAGATACCTGTTGCTCTAGTCTTTGCTATGGCTGTGCAGTTGGTAGCTCTTGTATGGTATATAAGTGGAATGGTTCACGACATCGAACATCTTGAGGGAACAGTGTCTGCACAACAAGACGTTATTGAGCTAATCAGCTCAGATGTAGACGATTTGTGGGAGTTCTGCACTTTTACAGAAAACAAATGGGCAGAGAGTTATACTTCTGACATGGTCTATGAGCGTGTCTGTGGCTCGAAGGATTTCGTAGATGAGTGAAGCACTAAAGACATTACAGGAAAAGATTGGATCTACACCTGATGGTTCATTTGGCCCTAACACTGCAAAGAAAATATGTGACCACTACGTTTTAAATCCAGAACGTGGAGCACATTTCTTAGGACAGCTTGTACACGAGAGCGGTACGTTTCGTTATACACAAGAGAACTTAAACTATAGTAAAGAATCTATACTGGCAGTGTTTGGTAAATACTTTAAGTCAGAGAGTGATGCCGAAAGCTGTGCTCGAAACCCACAGGCTTTAGCAGACCGCGTGTACGGTGACAGGATGCAAAATGACGGACAAGGATGGTTATATCGGGGGCGCGGATTTTTACAATGTACTGGAAAAATGAACTATTCTCAGTTTGCAGCGGATATGGATCTACCAGAAATTATGAAAGACCCTGATCTTGTGGCTACAAAATACCCTATGGAAAGTGCTATTTGGTTCTTTAAAAGAAATAAACTGTGGGATATTTGCGATGAGGGTGTGAACGATGAAACAATTAAACGCCTGACAAAACGTATTAACGGTGGATACAATGGGTTAAAGCATCGTAAAGAAGAGACTAAAAAAATATATGAATGGTTAACGTAATTGATAGTTTGAACTTTTGGTGTTAAAGTTCAATAGAACTTTTGGAGATTTAAATGGTTCTTCCTCTACTATTTAGCTTAGGACTACCTGCACTAGCAGGTACAGGTGCACTTGGGGCTACTCTTGGAGCTATGTCAGTACCTGCATTAGCGGGGGTAGGCGCAGGTTTAGGATCGTTTGTACAGACAGGAGACATAGGTAAAGGCATACAAACAGGTATGACATCTTTTCTTGGTGGCAAGATACTTGGTGGTTTGTCTGGGTCTACAAGTGGAGCAGCAGCATCAGCAGCTCAGGGAGCGCCTGCCGCAGCAGCAAAGCCAGGTCTTCTTCAAAGTTTTACAGCTCCAAGTCCATCAGCAACTTCTGTTGTTAGCGGCGGTGCATCAGATTTGGCAACTAAAGTTCTTGGTACAGATACTGCTACAGCAGCCATGCCGTTTGGTACTGGCACCAAAGGTGGTGCATTTACAGCAGGGCAACAAGCTTTCATGCCTGCTATGCTTGGTCAATCTATGGCAGATATGCAGATGATTGAGAATCGTGCAGCAGATGACGATGAAGACAGTGATAAAGAAACAAGACCACCTATGCCAAACCCAATGGTAAGAAGTTATAATCCTAATCCTTACGGGGGAAGTCCTGGGGAAGGTATGTATTTTCAGTATCAAAGAAGACCTAGAGCAGATGGCAGCAAACCTAAGTACCCATACACTTATGCAGAAGGTGGTGAGGTAGAGGTCGATGAAATGATGGAAGACAACGGCATGAACGAAAAAGATGTTATTGTCGAAGCAGTCAAAGCAATTAAAGGAATGTCTGATCAACCAGAAATAGTTTTGGCTATGTTTGTTCAGAAGTACGGTGAGGAAGCATTACGCGATCTTGTCGGACGAGTACAGTCGGGTGAGTTAGACGATACTGTGGCTCGTTTTGAAGAAGGTGATAAAGGAATGGTTAGAGGCCCAGGCGATGGTTCTGGAGTTGATGACATGGTTCCTGCAACACTTGAAGGAGAACAAGATGTTCTCTTGTCTGATGGGGAGTTTGTGCTGAGGAAGAATACTACTGATGCTCTGGAGAAAGCGTATGGTGGTGGCTTCCTTGATGTTATTAATCGTGCTGAAGAGGAAGCTCCTGAGAAACTTGAACAAATGGTGGGATAATTGAGAGTTAGCTTAGTGCCTAAAGAGGCAGTTGGCAGTGTATGGAAGGACGTTGATGAGATATTAAAAAGAGCAGTAGATACAGTCAAAGATAAATCAGAAGTAATAGATATATTAACTGGGGTTTACGAAGACATGTACGCTCTTTGGGTTGTGATGAATGACGAAGATAAAGTTATAGCTGCATTTACCACAAGACTAATACAATATCCTAGACGTAGAGCACTGGCATTAGATTGGGTAGGCGGAACGCAGATGAAAGAGTGGGAAGATCAATTGATTGACACTATGAAGCGTTACGGAAATGAGTTAGGATGTAGTCACCTAGAGGGCTACGGAAGAAAAGGTTGGGGTAGAGCATTGAAAAAATATGGATTTTATCCTGAGTACATAGCTTACCGAATGGAGTTATAAAATGGCAAAAGGCGGCGGTCAAAGTATACCTACGGATACCACTACACGAACAGTGAGTATGCCTGAGTTTTCAGATCCGTACTATCGAAGAATGCTTCAGGGTGCTGAAAATGCAATGCTACCCTTTGATCCGTATACTGGACAATCAACGTATACGCCATATCCTGGAGAGAGAATAGCGTCATCATCTATGTATGGTGACATAGGTGCATCTCGCGCCATGACACGCGGTATTGCTCAACAAGGTATCGCAGGTATGCCAGAAGCTATGCAAGCAGGCAGAAGAGGTATGTCTGCTACTGGTCGTGGTATTGGATATACAGATCAAGCAGTAAATAGGCTTAGAGGTGCAGGGCAATATAATCCTACAACTTTTACTAGTGGCGCAGCACAGCAATATATGTCTCCATATATGCAGAATGTTGTGGATGTTCAGAAGCGCCAAGCAAGAACAGACTTTGATAGATCTCAAGCAGGAAGAGATGCACAGGCTGTAAATGCAGGTGCGTTTGGTGGTTCGCGCAGGGGTGTTGTGGATGCATTGGCACAAGAAGGATTGCAAAGACAGCTTGGAGATATACAAGCTACAGGACAACAACAAGCATTTGAACAGGCGGCTCGTCAGTTTGAGGCTGACCGTTCAGATCGACAATTCGGTATAGGTCAAAGGCTTGCAGGTGAGCAAGCAGCATTAGGTGCAGCCAATCAATTGGGTGGTATGGGTCAACAGTTTGCAAACATGGGTGCAGGTTTGGCTACCTTGGGTGAGCGTCAACGTGCCTCTGATATACAGGGTGCACAGTTGCTTGATACTATTGGTCGTGATGTTAGGGCTGAAGATCAAGGTCGGCTTGACCTGTCTTATGAAGATTTTATTCGTCAACGTGAGTATCCACAACAGCAGTATGAGCGTATAGCAGGAATACTCAGGGGTCTTCCCGCAGGAGTTAATGAAAACATACAGCAATTACAACGTAGAAACCCCGTACAAGATGCGCTTGGTGCAGGTATATCTGCACTAGGTCTATATAAAGGTCTAATGGGATGAATATAATAGAGCTTCAAGACAACCTTAAAGATTTTTCTGACAATGTATTGATGAAAGAGATGCAGTCACCATCAGGTAACATGCCTCAGTTTTTGGTTCTTAGTGAGCTTACAAGACGTAGACGTATGCGTGATGATTACAAGCGTCAAGAAGCAGCGAACATGCCTACAGTGGCAGAAGAAGTGATGACAGCATCAGGTGCACCACAAGAAGGCTTGACTGCAATCGCAAGGAACATGGCTCCAAATAGTTCAATTGCACAAAACACAAGTGCAGACATGGCAGTTCAGAGGGAGCCTACCCGTGCTCCCCAGATGATGGCTGATGGTGGGATACTAAATCTATTTAGTGGTGGAAGAACAAGAGGCGCAGCTCCAATAGAAGATATGTATAGGCAAGTAGAGCCGTATCCTGAGAACAGCCCAGATCCAAGGGTTAGAAGAAATTGGAATCTTATGTACGGCATGACGCATAATTTAGATGGCACACCAAAAACAATTTCTCCAGATGCAGCTATGACAGAGATGAATCAAAACATTGGTGATGTTAGTGCAGATGTCGGAGACTTTGTGCCTACTGTTCCTGGGGCAGCGCAAGATCCATCAACTGATTTAGATATAGGTGGCATACTGGCAGGTGCACAGCAATTTGATTTTGATCGTCCTTTTGCTCAACAAGACACTACTAGTGGATTGCCAGTTGCTGCTCCTGACTTTGATGCTACAGACGAAGAAGATTTTCTTGATGCAGAGTCAGAAAGACTTGATCAGCTAGATGTTGCTGCTGCAAACATGGGAGATCAGCCTCTACCTGATGTATCACAAATAGATCCTGAAACCAATCTCGATATGTCTGCTGCTTTAGGCATAGGAAGCTTAGGCACAAACTTAGCAGACGCCATGAATAATCCGATTGGAGATTTACCGTTTTTACCCCCTCCTACTCGTGACACTAGAGAACGTAGCTCTCCTACTGATGCCACTATCGGCAGCTATGGCAGAACAACTGTTGGTCAAACAGCAGATGAAATAGAAAGAATGAATGAGATATTAGATACAGCAGGCATTGGGCCTGCTACATCATCTGATTTTGGTGAGCCAACTGAAGGTCAGAAGTTCGATCCAAACCAGAGAAAGTTAGATATGTTTGATCTTATGGGTCAAGCCGCAGATGAGCGTGGTGGATATCAGGCTGCTGCTGATGCAGAAGCGAATCAAGCAGCTATAGCAAATTTATTACGTTCAACTGAAGACGAAATGTTAAGTGCTAGTGGCGCTATGGATGCAAGTTATCCTAGTAAAGGAATGGTTGAGCAAATAATAGAAGACAATACTACTGGCGGTGGTCAGCAAAATAATCCTAATATACTTGATGCATTAGACACTGGAGGAACAGGAACTGGCGGTGCTGTATCTAATCCTTATAATGCTCTCGAAGGTAGAATTTCTAGAATGTTAGAAGAGAGAGAGGAGTCAGCCGAAGCAGATAAATGGTTGGCTTTAGCTCAAACAGGGTTGGCATTGATGGCATCTGATAGCCCAACATTGGCAGGTGCTATAGGTGAAGCAGGTCTTGTTGGCTTGTCTCAATTAAGAGAATCAAAGGGTCAGTATGACAAAGATATTCTTGGATTATTAAGCACACAAGCAGACATCGATGCTGCAAGATCAGACAGAAGTTTAGCAGAAAGAAGGTTTGAGCTTTCAGAAAGAGAGTTAGAACTAGCTGAAGCAGAAGCTGCTCTTCCACAGGGGTTATCTGCAACAGAAAAAGCAGCCTATATTAGACAATATGGAAACTCTAGATCAAGGTTAAGAGAGATTAATGTTGCTTTACAAACTGGAATGCTATCATCTGGAGAAGGTATTGAGAGGATTCAAATACCTCTTACTGAAGAAGATAAGCAGGGTTTACTCATCGAAAAGCAACAGTTAGAATCTGATGTAAATATGTTTGGGGGGTTAGCTAATCCTGCGTTTGCAAACATTCAAACTGCTGAATAATCTGGAGGTCTCATGGGTGTTATCTTTGTTAAAGATCCTGAGACAGGAGTAAACTACTCTGTAAATATTGCAGGTTCTAATCCCACACCAAGGGAGCAGACTAAGATAAATGACTTCTTATCTAAGAAAAGAACTCAAACAAAATTAGCACCAACAATAACTAGTCCTGCCCCAACTCAAGATCCTGACACCTCTTTTAAGAGTGCATTCGTATCTGCTATTGATCAGCCTTTAGAGAACTTTGCAACCACTGCTAGGTTGACTGGATTCGAGGACACGGCAGGATTTTTAAGTGGGTTAACGGAAGCACCCGAACAATATCAAAGCGCAACCGAACAATTCTTAAACGAGAGTGGTGAGGGATTTAAGCTTGGCTATATGCCTAGAGCAGTCGTTGAACAAGCAGGTCAGTTTGCAGGATCAATGTTGTCCAGAGCAGGGGGAGCAGCAGTAGGTGCTGCTGTAAGTGGTGGTAACCCATTTGTAGCAGGGGCAGGGGCAATTGCAGGGCCAGTTTTATTTGAAGCTGTTCAGCTTCTAGGGCCGATTGCAGAAGAACGTGCAAAAAACAATGGAAGAGAAATACCAGACAAAGAAGATTGGCTTGGGGCTTTGGGAGCGGCTAGTGCAAGCGGTGCATTAAACACATTAGCCCCTGGTATGTCTGGGGTTCTTAGAAAAATTGTTGTTGAGGCAGGAACAGAGGGCTTGCAGTCTATCGTACAACAGACTGGTGAGACGGCTTTAACTGATAAAGGTTTAGAAATAAAACCAAAGCAAGCGATTGGTGAAGCAATTCTTGGTGGTGGATCAGCAGGTGTAATAGCAGGGCCGATTGAATTGGCTAGAGGGAAAAAACCAAAAGAAAGTGACAAACAGCTTAACGAAGATCTTAGAGAGTTTGATCAAGAAGGAAGAGAGAGACTTGGCTACGCTTCTCAGATAAGCAAAGAGCTTGCAGAAGACTCTGAAGCTCAGACTGAAACTGCAATACAATCAGAGAATCCACAGGCAAAAGAATCCGCAGAAGATCTTATGTCTTTATCCGAAGTAACTACTAACGAAGAGTTTAAAGATAAAACTTTTGATAAATCACATTATGATCGTGTGCTTCAGCAGATAAAGTCTGACATCTCAAGAGGTAAGAAAATAAATGTTTCTAGGATTCATCAAGATGTAAAGAGAGATATTGCAGGAACAAAAGTTACTCAGGTTCGTGACGTTATAAAAGAACTTGAGGGTCGAGGTTACTTACAGTCAAGTCCAGTAACTAAAAAGCTAAGTCCAAAAGGCAGGACTCCTCCTTTAAAGTATGAGCCAACTAAAAATCTTGTGCCTCAATTGAAGACACCAGATGCATCGTATCGTAGGCAGATTGATATATCAAACGAGGCTATAGCCAAGAACAATAAAATTGTATCTGATTTAATTCTTGATCGTGACTCTGTACGAGAGTATGGTCGTGACCTTCAAGGCAGACGCATCAGTGAGAAAGCGATTAATTATGAGATCACAAGGCTTTCAAAAAGAAACACTCAATACAAACAAGTTATTAGCACTGCACAGAAGGGTCTACAAAGACTTGGAAGACTTCCTTATGTTCCAAATGTAACGCCTGAGTTTAACGCATCAATAAAACTAGAAAAGAAAATAGCTGCTGCTAAAGCTCGCGCTGCCGCTGATAAGGTTAAAGAAAAAGTTCAATCGAACAAACCTGTATTCTCTGCTCGTATGAGTGAAAAGCAGAACAGGGTTGCCGCTGCTATTCGTAGAAGATTAAACAAGTATGGATTAAAAGATGTTAATTTAAATCTTGGACAGGTAGTCACTGGGCCGAAAAGTGATGATCCTCAAGAGGTAAGTGAAGGTCTATACAATCCCTCTAATCGTGTAATAAGTTTGTCGATGGGTCTATATGATCCAAAGCTTTCTGAAAAAGAATTGTTTGATAGAGTTGGTGAAGTCTTAGATCACGAGACTACTCACGCCCTAAAGAACATGAATGTTATTACTCCTTCTGAGTGGGGCACTCTTACAAATGCTGCATTAAAAACAAAGTATGTAAAGAACAAGGGCGGCAAGACAGAGACAAGAAAGTATTCTTATCTTGATAGGGCAAAAAGAATGTACGCCGATCAGTCGGAAGACATTCAAGTCGAAGAAGCTGTCGCTGAAATGTTTAGAGACTACAACGCAGGTCGTCTTAGGATTGGTGGTAAGCCAAGAAATCTACTACAAAAAATTAAGAACTTCTTTAAATCAATTATAGGCGGAACAGTTGATAGTGGATTTGTAAACGTCTCCTCTATATTCGAGGGTATAAATATTGGAGACATAGGAGCAAGAAAAAGACCTGCCCCTAAAGAAGAGTCAATCAAAGTAGAAGAAGAGGTAGATCCAGACAACCTCAAGCCAAGGCATTCTCGCCTAGCAAGATCACCTAACATTCCTTCTCTGCAATCGTTTATTAAAGACAACCCAGATGGATATACAATATCTCCTGAGACTTTTGATTTCGTGGAAGGTGGTTATGTTGTTGCCCCTGTTAAAGAGGCAGAAATAATCACTGGACAAAACCTACCAGAAGAGGTACTATTAGGTTATATAAAGGATAATAAGGATATAGCTAATATATTAAATCGTCCTGTGTTTTTAGGTGGATGGTTTAATGAAGACAATAATCAGTACTATTTAGACAGTGCGATCATAACTCCTACTAAAGAGGAAGCTTTGTACATTGCAAATGGTGCTGAACAGATAGCAATCTTTGACCTTAATAATTTTGAGGAGATAAATACAAATGAAGGAATCAGAGAACTCCAACAAAGTGGAGCTTATTCAGGTGACACCGCAATCGGATACCGCATCCGATCTAAAGAAATTGGTCGCCGCTTTGAAGAAGCAAGGGATAAGCGTAACACCCTCGAACGAGAACAGCTTACTGGAGGATCAGAAGGATTTAGACAGTCTCGTCTAACTCTTCCACTTACACCAGAGCAACGTGCAGCAAGTATACTAGACTATTTAGATCCTAACACTGGTCAGCCTTTATTTAAAAATAAAGAAGGGTCAGAAACTCTAGTAAGCTTTGCTAATAAACTACTCGAACTTCGAGGCGCTCCTGAATATGACCTCATAAACTCAGCAGAAGATCGTGAATCCGTGGCTCGTATCATGGCTGCTGAAGCGGAGGCAGCTTTACTATCAAGCAGTGATGCCCTTGGTTGGTATGACACAACGCTCAAGCTTGCAAAACAAACCTTGTTCCCAGTTTACCCAGAGGTTTCACCCACACGTCCTGATGGTACAGACAACCCTCTTTATAGTCCTGCATCAGAACATGCATTTGATTATGCTACTGCCGTCACATCAAACGGAATGGCGGTTATAGACAACTATTTACTTGCCTCTCGTCAGTATGATGCTTGGAAAAATAATCCAGACGGTAAGTTTAATTTAACAGCGTCTGGTGCTCAAGGTAAGTCTATGATTAAGGCGTGGGAGTTCTGGAATGCTCTCACTGATCTTGGATATGACTCAAATCAAATTAATGAATTGCTTACTACTCAATTACCAAAGGGAGAACTTGCATCTCTAATGACCGAAGTCTTTGGTGTTGATAGAGTAAAAGACCTACCATTTAAGATTGATGGCAAAGAAAAAGCAGATCAAATGGTTGGTGTTGCTTATGTTATCGGCCCTAAAATAGGCAATGGTTTTTACCAGAACTTACGCGGGAACTTTGATCCTTTAACTATGGATCGTTGGTGGATGCGATTTGCAAACAGAGTTACTGGCAAACCAATAAAGGCTCACAAAGAAGAGACTATACAAAAAAATAAAGATGACCTCTTTAATTTGATGTCTAATCCAGATCAGTTGTCTGAAATGGATCAAGATCTACTAGCTACTGTTCTGGATGATCTTGGAGTTACCACTTTAGAAAAAAGTGATATTGAACTTTTAGCTCCACAGATAATGAAAACATGGGACAAAAGTTTTTACAATAAAGCATTCAATGACAAACTAAATGAACTGTCTGATCAATATGATTTTCAAATTTCTGGGAGTAGAATTACTGGTAAAGATGCATCAAAGGTAAAGGAGATAGCCGAAGATGCTAGACCCAACTCCACTCCCCTAGCAAGAGCAGGCAAATTACTAACAGAGAAAATAGTGCCATCCCTGCAAGAAGATCCAAGAAGCGCATCGGACAGGGCTGCGATGAGAGCAACTGCTAATCGTGCTCGTCAAATACTAAAAGAAAGCAATCAGCTTGGCGTAGATATTTCTAATGCAGATTTCCAAGCATTGATGTGGTACGCAGAAAAAAGAATTTTTGCAGCGGGTGGTGTCCGTAAAGGTCGTGGTGATGACAACGACTATGCTGACGGTGCTATTGCAATCCTAAAAAAGAAAGGTATTTCAGATGGCAAAATCGAAGCCACACTCCCCGAAGCAGAGCGAGGACGGCTCAGTGGTGTCAAATCTCAACTCGAAAGAGATTCGGAAGTTGGCGCAGAGATTGATACAATACAAGAAACAACAAGAGAACGAAGCTTCTTCTCCCCAAGAGAACTTAAACTAGCAGATTACTCTGACTCAATACAAAGCGAGATAACACCACAACAAAGAGCAGAGATTGCGAAAGCAGAGATAGAGCCAGGCTTACCTCCGCAAAGATATCAACAATCTAAGCTCTTAGTATTTGATTCAGAAACAGAGCCAACCGCTGAAGACTACAGAGAAAGCTACATGCTTACGAGAGTTCCTGTAAAGGAATCAGAAAAAGGTCAAGCACCTAGTCCTGTTTATGGTAAGATATTAGAGGGTAATCAAGAACGTTTAGTTGTTTTGCCAACAGGTCTTCAGAACAATCACTCTAATGGTATTCAAGATGGTCACGGATTAATTCACATACAACAACGAGACCACGACAAAGATCTTTTCATGAACTCTAAGTATGGCAGAGTTGAAGAAGCAATAAGAGACTTAATGGAAAGATGGAGGAGACAAAACTTTGAAGATGGTAATGATGTAATATCATATCAAAACCAAAACAAACTTATCCTTGAGTGGCGAAAGAATATTTCCAATGGAAGTCCACCACTTAGGCTTGTGTTAGAAAGAGGTAGTGATGTCTCAACAAGAGGAAAACAAGTATCAACTCTTCAGCCAAATTTTTATTATGTAAAAACATTTTTTCCTGTCCTTGAAAAGAAAGCTCGTAAAACCTCACCCATGAGGTATAGGTCTCGTTTGTTTAGCAGGTTGGCAAAAGAAGTTGAGCTTAAACAGTATGATTTAAACTACGCTCGTGCCTCAGACACAATAGCAAAAGGACTTGGCCTTGTTCTGGGCAAAGACAAAGCTCAGACCGCTGCCGATACAATCATCACAAAGTTTCAAGATAACATGCTGCCTGTAGGTAGGATGATTCAAGAGCTTAAAAATAATAACACCACCATAACAGATGCTTTTGATCCATATCTGCAAGAGGAATTGTATCACGGCAGAGTTGGCGCAGAGATAGAAAGTCGTGAACAAACAATATACAAAGATGCAGTTGATGCGGTAAAAGGTGTGAACGTATCTCAAGATAAAATAAATCAACTTAAATCATTGTCTGATGGCGCGTCAGAAACTGGTAAAGGTTTTGTTTCTCAAGCTCTTGATAAGTATAGAAGTAACAAATTAGTTATTGCTGATGCCGTTCTATATGCCACTCATGCCAAAGAAAGAAACGCATACATTTTAAGAGGAGATCCAAGCAACAAGTCTGGATCTGGTATGACCAACAATGAGGCAGATGCAATTCTTGCATGGGTAGCAACACTAGATAATGCCAACATCGAAGCTCTTAGAAATGTGCAATCGAATGCTAGAAGTATTGTTGCCAATACTAATCAAGCTCGTGCAGATTACGGACTAATACCAGAAGAACTAAGAACAGATGAAAACTTTAAATCGTATGTTCCTTTAAGAGGCAAGGTAGACCCAGTAGATCCAGAGACCGACTACAGTAGACCGTCTAGAGGATCTCCTTTTGGTGTTAGAGGTAGAGAAGATAGACGTGCATTTGGTAGGCAAGATTATGCAGCCGATATACTTGCCACTGTAATAAATCAAAATCAAAACTCTGTATCTCGTGGGGAAAGGAACAAGGTTGGTCAGGCATTTATTAAATTGTTACAGGCAGAACCACAAAAGACCCGTGGCTTTGGTCGTATTCTTGATAGATTACCCACGAAAAAAGCTCAGAGTTCAAGCGGAAAGTTTATTGATGTAATAGATAGAGACGCTGCCGATAGAGAAGACATGTTCGTTGCTAAAGTTGATGGCAAAGATGTTTATGTACAGGTTGCTGATGCAAGACTTGCAAGATCATTGAAGGGTGAAGATGGAACAGGATCTTCTTCACTTGGAGTTATCAACCGTAGCTTAGGAAAATTAAACAGATACCTCTCTAACATAAATACATCTTACAACCCTGAGTTTTTTATCACCAACATACTTAGAGATATTCAAACAGCAGGTGTTAATGTTCAGCAATTTGATGCTGATAATATGGTTAAAGAAATCAGCAAGACTTACGGCAGTGCGTTTAAAGGTATTAAACGTGCCATAAGAGATAACGATACAGAGAGTGAATGGGCAAAGATATATAGAGACTTTGTGAGGGATGGGGGTCAAAACTCTGCCAACCCAATGAGAAGTGTCGCAGATCAAATGGAAAACATTAGCGGCTTGTTAGATGACATCGCTGAAGATGGTGCTCGTGGTAAATTTAACAAGATGAAGAATAGTTTTGCAGGTGAAAAAACAAAATCTATATTTAAGTTTTTAGAGGACTACAACACTGTTGCTGAGAACGCTATTAGAGTTGCGACATATCAAGGTCTTAAAAACAAAGGCTTTAGCCCAGAACGTGCAGCTCAAGCCGCTCGAAATGTAACAGTAAACTTTGGTAAGGGTGGTGAATATAAAACTCTAACAAACTCTTTGTATCTATTTTACAACGCATCTATACAAGGTACATTTGCATTAATGAATGCTTTTATAAAGTCTCCAAGAGCAAGAAAGATGTGGGGATTAATACTTGTTTCTGGTGTTATACAAGATCAACTAGCAGCAGCGTTTGGCGAAGAAGATGAAGATGGAATATTATTATACGATAAGATACCAGACTATATTTTAGAACATAATATAATTATACCAACAAACGGTGTTATAGATCGTGCTTACATAAAAATACCAATGCCATATGGATTGAACATGGCCTTCAATGCAGGTCGTTCTTTTAGTAGGGCGCAACGTGGTCAATACTCTGCATCCGAAGCAACTTACTCAACCATAATGACAGCAGTTGATGCTCTTAACCCACTAGGCGGAACAGAAAATCTGTTCAACTTTGCTTTCCCAACGGTTGCAGATCCGTTCATAGACATTGCTAGGAACAAAGATTTTTCTGATGCACCAATATATAAAGAACCGTTCCCAGGGGACGAACTGTCTCCGAACAGTCAAAAATATTTTAACAGTGTAAGCCCTAGCACTAAATGGATTACTGAAAACTTAAACTCTTTAACAGGTGGTACATCAGAAATATCTGGTTTCATAGATTGGAATCCAGAGATCATGGACTTCTGGTTGCAATATCTTACTGGTGGAGTTGGTAGGTTTGTACAAAGAACAGCAGAGCTTCCTGCTCGTGTATACACTGATGGGTTCACTGAAGACTTAATTAGAGAGGTTCCACTGGTTCGCAAGGCTGTTGGCAATGTATCTGACAGAGAGAATGTAGCTAGATTTGTAGACAAAAGAGATAGAGTTTTACAAATAGGTAAAGAACTTAAAGCTGCTATGGACAGTCGTGACCGCGCACGTTTGACAAGAGCAAGAGAAAAGTATCCAGAAGAAATTGCTTTATTGCCAAGAGTTAAAGCTATCAGCAACGCTATTAAAAAAGTTTCTAGAAAAGCGAACGCTGTGCGGGATAATGAAATGATTCCAGACGCACAAAAACAATTAATACTTGAGCGTTTAGACCAACAGAAACAACTCTTATATGCTCGTGCCAATATGATGATGAAAGATTATAATTAGTTCAATTGAACATTTTAAATCTGTCTATTGGTATCAGTCCGATTGCCTCTATATCTGATGGATCGTTCCGCCTGTTCCAACCTTCACTGCTATACTCAATCTCGCATTGCATATCTAGGTTGCAGTACCCAGTGACATCAGTCCACTGAACGACAAACAAACACGGCACATTACAAACATTTTTTAAGTTCTGTGCCATAAGTAATTTAGTTAAAGATATAAAACATGTAGGGTATTTGTTGTGCTCCACACCACGGTGACGCATCTCTACAAACGCCTGTATCTTTTTCCCTCGCAGCGCAACGTAATCAAACTGTGCGTACTTCATCTGTCGCTGCATCTGGCATTGCCACTTACTCTCTAGCAATGAGGCAAGCTGTCTTTCGTTGACCTCATCACCAGAGTTTTCATACGTTGGCTTCATCTTTACTTTCTATCCACTTAATTACTGATGAATACTTCCATCGCTTGACCCTCTCACTAAACACTATTGGGTCTGGGAAGTTATCTTCTTTCTTTATTATCTTTCTTGCAGACTTGGGGTGCATCGACATCATTCGAGCAACCTCATTCAAATCAATTAGTTTTTCTTCCATGTCTTAAAGTCCTCTCTAAGTTGTTCAAATTTCTTACGAGCTTCTGGGTCACTCCTAAACTCTGTTCTAGATTTTATATTGCAGTACTTCCTTATGCTGTTCGTAACTGCCTCTTCAACTTTTACTGGATCATGTTCATCTATGTGACCTGCATCATTCATATACTTTCCAAAATCTATATTACGACATAGTAAACCTGCTGATGCTATCAGCCTTTCAATATACTGATGCTCTTCTCTTGTCTCTGGTTCGTCCTGATCATTCAGTCTAACCATTGCCACAACATATCTTGTTCCTACCCAATCAGTGTGTAGTTCTTGTGGGCAATCATTAGGGTGTACGTTAAGACGTAGTATGATACCGTTCCTGTCCTGCGACATCGATACCTTTACCGCCTCAAAGTTCATGGCTGCATCTCTAATCTCGTTCATCTCTCACTCCTATGGAAAACTTTCTTCCCAGTATATCTTTTGTCAGGGGGTACATCATCACTGTTGAAATGAAACTGAGCAGCATGAAGCCTATCTACATGGCTCTTTGTTTTATCTTTCTTGTGACCGCAAGACTGACCAGACTGTGCTCCACATGCAGGACATTCTACTTGCTGAACCATTGCTTTAGTTACTGTCACCATTGAATCTTTCCCAGTTTCTTTTTGCCCATCCTATTGAGTCAACCCCAGTTAAATCCCACCATGTTCTTTCACTACCAAAATGGTGTAGTTC
>Ga0181404_1000179_pt1 | contig 19096 bp, 21 predicted proteins | sample 27SPOviralmetaG_FD_130133 | JGI IMG/M metagenome (GOLD analysis project Ga0181404, IMG submission 130133) | Marine viral communities from the oligotrophic San Pedro Time Series (SPOT) site, San Pedro Channel, CA, USA - 27 SPOT_SRF_2011-10-25 | ecosystem: Environmental > Aquatic > Marine > Strait... | reverse complement strand
GATACCTTGACATTGCCTCATTTTCAGTATAGAAAATATAATCTGCACACATCTTTAATTCATTACGATCAATCTTATATTCTACTCCTCCTGCTGTCCCATTCGGTACAAGAGCACGATCCACAGTCCTCGACCATACAAGTTCTATACTTAACTGCTGATCAATCATATATAATGGTAGAGAATGTGTTTTCAAGAAAGGGAAAAGATCACTAATATCAATAGAATACGTAGGGGATTGTGCTGGTGATCCCTGATCCATTAGAGCAAAAGGTTTCACTAGACCAATTTTGGCTTCTACTCCCCCAGTATGCTGATAATTCCTACCATTATCAAGTAAATATCTAGACGATGTAGGATAAGAGAATTGAGATGCCCCACCAACTTCATCACGATATGTGAACTCATGATTAATCATACGACCAGTGACATACTGCTCACGTTCTTTATTATTTTCATTATCTATTTCTGTAGATTTAATAGCGTGAAGATTGCTCCAATCAGATATTTCATTCAGTACCTGATTACCGACTACGAGGCGTGCTCGCTGGATCACAGAACCAATACCAATATTAGGAGGAACATATGCCCTATTATTCGTTAATGGGACTAGCGAAATAAAAATCTTACTTTGTGAATGTAAGAAACCTTTCTGCTGTAAATCAAACCGACAGAAACCTGTTCCTGTTGCGGTTGCTTCCTGCTGAACGACTGGTTCTAATAGATCTGTTTGGATCTCCTGTTCATAATTTACTGGGACTTGCGATAGACGGATAAGGTCTGGAACTACTGACATTTTATATATGTAGTAATATAAAAAAAGATATCTTAAAAATAAAAAAATTATGTTATAGTATAATAATTATTCACTATCATAATCTAACTCACTATCAGTATCTGTATGGTAGTTAGGATCAGGTTCATAATCTTCATCGCTATCATACTCTACTTCATATTCATATTCAGGATGTTCCATAAAGAATTTATTGATTAACCATCTGATATCAAGATTCTCCAACATTTATATCATTAGCAAGATTATTTTTTAAATTAAAATAATTTTTACATTTTTGTGAATTAAGATGCCTTGCTCTATGGCTCATATTATATCTCCCACCACATTCACATTCATAATAGACTTGATCATAGTTTTTCTTCTTTTCCAAGATATCTTTTTTATTGTTATTATAGAAATCTATTGCTTTGGTTTTTTTATCTTCTGGTGATACATAAGCATTTGCTTTATTACAGCAATCTATTATATCTATAAATTCTTGTTCTTTTTTTCGTAACTCTGAACATGATTCACAAGGATAATCTATTAATAAATCTATACTATATTCATTATTTAATATGATATCTTTACTCGCACAATTAATTAATGGGTGATATGCATCTCTTTCATGACCTCGTAATCTTTGTTTTAATGTTTGGATAGTTGATCCTACATATATATTATTATTAGTATGGTCAGTAATCTTATAGATTTTACCTTGTTGGAATTTATTCATTTTATAATCTTATAATCAAAAAAAAGATGTCATTTAAACGCACTACGTGATTAACTGAATGTTAGATGTGTCCCAACTTAATACTGCTTTTGCTTTAAAGAAAAGGAAGACTGATTGTGGATTATCAGTAGTTAAATCACTTTCGAGAGAACATCCCCATTGCTGAGTAGAGAAGTCCTGACCTTTATTGAACTGACTATACCGCATACCGAGACCGAACAGAGCACCTCCTTCGGGAAGAGTTTTATAATCAGGAGTGATCACCCCCTTACCATCAAATCCAGCGTCCATACTATAATTTCTATTAAGATTTCTATTAGAGAGAGATGTTCTATCTAACATATATTCAGGGATAATAGCTTCGGCGAATTGTTTCGCTAATTGAGAATCACTGATATTAAATAATTTACCATTTGCTCCCGCAATATTATTATTGAGAGGGAAGCGAGTAGAGGAATTACCAGTCATATCAAAATCAACAGGATATTTTTGACCACCTCGTAAGAATTGAATTCTATTAAAAGCACACATAGGTTCAGTAACATCATCATTACTAGGATATACAGTCGCTAATCCATTCTCTACGAGTGTATTAATATTTTTAGATGGAGTGAAAGTCATGAATACTGATTGTAGATTACGTAGTCCAAGATTGTATTGTAATTGAGCGTTAGATGTATTGATAGATGTGTAGAGAGATGAGATAGTATTAAATTCTAATGCTCCCGAAGATTGAGACATCATTTGAGACATCTGGTCAACAGGGATATCAAATACTTCACAAGTTAGAGAGAGATTTTTGAGTTCATAATGCATGTCTCCTGTTGCTCCCGGAGGAACAGCAGCAATAAGACCACTATCACTAAATAAGCAATTACTATCAGGGGATAGGTGAATTTCTATCTGGATCCCGCCAAAACTATTTTCTAATAGATTTATACTATTACCTGACATCATGAAACCTGATGGGAGGTGACAACTGAACTTTTTAGGGATATTCTGTGCTTGTGCCGTAGTAGAAGAGGCGACTACATTTTGATACATAGCTTCGGGATTAGGTTGGATAAGACATGTTTCATTTAAATGACCAACCATATCTTGTACCGATGATGTGACTCCTAGATAGGAAGATAAATATCTGTTATAATGCCTGATGTGTTCGCAAATCTGTTTAGATTTATTATGGCGAATTACTAACTGATCCCACATAGCAAAGATACCTAAACGATTATCCATCATTACACGAGGTGCTACATCATCACTAAAAGCAGGAGTAGAACCACCAGCAAGTAAATCTTTAAAAACAGATAACTCACCATTAATACGGATAGAGCGAGGATCAAGGATCGCTGCTTGCGATTGTATCGTAAAGGATAATACAGGAAATCCGGCTTTAAACGATATGGTTGCGTCAGGATTTACATTGTCTGGGCGAAGAGAAATATAGCGTGAAGTCATTTTATAATATAACTTATATAAAAATATGTATGGATAAAATAAAAATATTTATTCTATGATTGTCGTCGTTCCACCTGAAATAATTAATCTTCGCAAGTGAAATACAAAGGTGGAGAACATCTTCGGTTTAGTCGGTGCGGTTGCTTCAAGATATTTAAGTTGAACAGATAAATCTTTGTCTCGCAGATCCATACATCCTGAGTTGACCGCGAAGCCACGAGATATCACAAAATTATCCATATATTTAGTGAAACTATGAGGGGTGATACCAGCATTACTTAATCCTTTTTCTAATTCGAAGATATGGAAAGCATCAATACTTTCACGTGTAGCAATTTTACGAGTCGAGACTGGTCTTGCAGGAACTAAATTCCCATTTATCTGGAATTGAAGTTCTGATAACTGGTCACAGCATCCTGTGATACCTGATCGTGCTGAGTTGAGTAATCCGTCCATAGCATCACGAGTAGTTTCATAAGTTCCATTTGAGCAGACTAATTGTTTATCAGTATAAACACTACTATCAGTAGGTAAGCAGAGTAACGATTTCGCTTTGCGATTTTGAGCATGAATTAAGAAAGATGCTTGTCTTTCACTAGCGAGCATAGAATTTTTATAATTAGTAGCAGAAAAGATATCAAACTCAATCGCCCCACCTTCACGTGCTTTGGCGAGCATACCTGCTTTATACTGATCCGCCATCTGTAGAGTATGACATACAAGATTTAGATTGTTCACATTATATTCTACCGGATAAGTCGCAGCTTCTTCTACCGCACACGAATAGACAGCAGTAGTCCCAGCAGCAGCGTTAAAACCACGACCACCTGCCGCCGCATTCTGTCGCATATCAGCAGTGAATAATAATTTAACATAACCATTATTAGCACCTCCCGAAGCATCAATCTCAATAGAAGAGATAGTAGCAGGAGCAAAGACACCTGCCGCAGCAGAAGTGCTCATATTAATTGTTTGATTATCCCCAGCAACAAGAGGAGCAGTATTCCGACAGAGATTAATGGTTTCACCCACTACGAATGGAACCTGTGAGATATCTGTGATCTGATTTGCCTGAATATCTAACCATATCCAATCCACATCATCAGCAGTCGCCGCATTCCAAGGAGCAGTCACTACTCCGGCCGCGTCGGCGGTTTTATGAGCACCTGCGAATACTGGATTAAGATTCGGTCGCCTGAAACGAGTCACACTATCTAACTGACGAACAACACGAGGGGCAGGCATAAGATCAATTTCTATGTAGAGACCTGTAAGCATATTAGGATATACCTGACCTGAAAATACTCCTGAATTTTCAAGGGGAAGACAACAATGAACACTCTGTTTATTTACATTAGGATCATAGGCAACATTTCGTGCTGCGAAGTCATTCGCTGCTCCGAACCAAGGATTAGTAGTTAGATCCGCCATATCACTTTTAGAAGAACCACGTGTCCCTTCATGGCGAGGATTACTATTCGTAGCACCTTCCATTAAAGCACGAGTATTCTTTTTAGACTGATCTGTATCATAATCATGACGCATAGCGACTATCTGATTATATTCATTTATCTCCTCAATTAAATTACCACGACCACCATCATATATACGTAGATTTTGAACGATCATACCTGCTCCTGCTGGATCTAATTGTAAGCGAGTTGGTACTCCGGCAGCCGGATACTGAATATCCATATCAAACTCTAAATAGGAATCTTTACCTGATAGAAATTCTATCTGGTTAGCAGGTAAATCAAAAGCAATTCTGCGAGCAACAGAACCAACGGAATAAGATAGTCCATTTTCTGCTGGGACAGATACTTGCATCTCTCCAATCTGTACGACATCTTCACTCTGCCAATAAGAACTCATTTATAACATTATGGATATATTAAATTTAATTGAGAAATAAAAAAAAAACATTAAATATAGTATAAGCGTAGCAATCTCTGATATGACTTTACTACAAGAATTTAATATTAATGAACTCGCCGGAGCAACAGGTCTGATGCTTGGAGCATTAGGAGGACTTTTAGCTGTCATATGGAAATCTAGATGTCATTGTAAGATGAACTTATGTTATTTATGTCAATGCGAACGAAAACCACCTCCTGATGAAGGTCTCGATAGTGATGAAGATATTGTTCCAAAGGACTTAAAGGATAAGAAAAAAGAAGAAGAAAAAAAAGAAGAAGGCGAGTTAGAATATGTAAGAGATCCAGTTAATCCATAGATAATTTTTTCATTTGATCTTCATAATATAATTTCTGTGCTTCTAGTCTTTTATTAGAGTGATCTAATTTCTCACGGAGCATATCAGTTTCATTACGAAATTTAGCAACACGATCACCATTTTCTCTATTTATTTGTTGAATTTCTTTTTCCTTTTCTTCCAGAGCTGTATTATATACTTCTTCACTGATATAACCTTTACCTTCTTTAATCTTTTCTAATTCTAATTCTAATTGACGCTCTGATTCACGCATCATATTCATAACTCTATGATGTTTCTTTTGACTAATTCTGCCGTCCAGAATAAGATTATCTCTCTCCCAAACCCATTCAGTATTACGTTCATTTTCTAACCATATATCATATACATCATTTAATTTAAGTAAGAGTTTATAACACATATTATCTTCCTTCCATGATGTCTTAAAACATCTCTTCGTATACTTTTTCTTCTCCCCAGTAAGTTTAAGATATAGTGAATTCACATACTCAAATATCTCTGCCTTTTCATCAGTTGTAAGTTTATTGTCGGACTTCTCCATACTTATATACAATATATTAACTTTAAGTGAGTTTATTTTAACATTATAAAAGGTAATAATGGTTAATATATTATACCCCCCTTATGAAATTATAAAAAGTCCGAGGAGGTGGTTCATCTCTATATATAGAATTATATTTTTGATAGGGGGGGGGCATAAATATACCTACCTGCCCCCCAAGAAAAAGATATCATTTTTTCTTTGGATATTTTGGTTTTTTAGGTTTTGGTTTAGGTTTTTTCTTATTTTGAGTATTGGGTTGCTGTTTAGTCAATTCAAAGACATCTTTTTGCTTAAATTTATAAGCAGTTCTTTCAGGAATAATTACCTCACGAAATGCAGAGTATCTGGCTTCACTAGGATCCATAGGTTTTGCTTTCACTATTTTTAACTTTTGTGATTTTAATCTTTGGGGATCAGCATTAAGTGTTTTATTAATAGTCATTTTATACTAATTATTTACATTTTAATTTCTTTTATATATTAATACTATAAATGTCATTAGTCGTATTATCTAATCAACAGAGTGAAAGTGAATTGTTGGGTCAGGAAAGTTCTATCTTTAAACCTTACTCATTTAGAAATGCTTTATCCTCCACTTTGACTATACCTCGTAATTCACAAATAGCATTACAATCAGCAAAGATTAATCTTGATGGTTCTGTTATGATTGGTGGTGATAGTAAAGTATTCTATTTATATTTTGGTCAGGGTATTAAATTTAATGGATCAACTCACGGGAACTCATGGAATACTATTGATGATATGGAGCAGAGTACAGCTGTTCCTATTCGTATTAATCTATTTGATGGAGTATCACCTACAACGAAAGTCAATAGTAATGAATTAGGAGAAGCAGTTGAGAAAGCATTAAGAGAATCATTTACTCATCCACAATTTATGAATCGTGTAGAAGTCCAACCTAAATTAACAGCAACAGGAGATTTTCAAGGATATGAGTTTGCTTTCAGAGCAGGTATATTAGGGAATGGGGGAGCAGCAGCATATCAATTAAATAATTATATCCCACCAACAGGATCCGCTCTTGCCTTATTACAATGGCAGAAACGATATGGGGGAGTAGCGAATGGTTGGTTATATCCTGCGAATCCTGATGGAACTCCTGCAGCTGGGAAGTTCTCACTTCCTATTCTATTCGGTTCTACGGCAAGTGTGACTTTTAATGTTCCACCACTCGCAAATGTAGGGACAACTAACTTAAAAGCAGAGTGTGAATATGATATCACAGAGGCAGTCTTAGGAAAAGTAGCAGGACAACCTGATATAGACCCTACTACGACTGTGAAATGGTTCTGCGGTCTTGGTAGATCATCGACAGGAAGACAAGGTGATCAGGTTAGACAAGGAGCAAGAAATAATATTAATCCATCTTATTATAGATATAATAATGGTTCAGATTATCTTCAATGGTTAAAATTTTTCTATGATGTAGGTGTCTTTATGACTAATGAAAATCAAGGAGGGGGATCAGGTGGAGGTGGTTATCAGTATTTAGCAGGAGATATGAATGTAGGACAATGTGTGTGTGATACATTTGATAATGCTGGTAATGTTCGGGGAGGCGGAGCAAGATTCATGCCTAAAATGAAAGTATATCCTTATTGGAATGATCCTACATCTTCTTTCACTGCTGGTGGATCAGCATGGGGAGGAGCAGGCACGGCCGAACCCAATCCTCTACGTCCTTTCAATTTATTTACTGATGTTCTTAATGATGGCGGAACAGTCTCAAGAGTAATGTTCAGAGTGAATGGTGAAACATGTAAAATATTGATAGAGAGCACAGCGAGAACACAATATATCATATGTGATTACGATGATACTAATGATGCTCACCAAAACTTAAAACCATTATCCCAAGATTGTTGGAATTTATATCCTATGATGGCTATGAATAATCAAAGAGTCACAGCAGCAGGAAGTAGGCAGAAATCTCTTACAATTACAAGATTTTCAGGGGCAAATGATAACTTCCGAGTCCCAGGAAATGAATGGGTAAATGCTGACGGAACACTTGCAACTCACAACGGACTCCCTGCTGGCGGATGGAATGATCCTTCATTACCCGGAGGATATAGAGATTGGAATGCTCATTTAGAACAAAATTCACAAGGCGAAGCTGTTCAAGGACTCATGGGAAGACCTTTCATCAACAGAGGATCACTTATTTATAGAGATGCTGGTGGAGGTTTGGTCGCCGCACCGAACCCTGTTAAATATGGAAATGTCACCGGAAACGACCCAACAGATTTAGTATATAATTTACAGAGACCAGCACTCATTTTACAAGATAGCAATCGGTATACTCCTACACCGGAAGCGAGTTCCGCTCAAATATTAGGATTTAAAAATATCCCTGTTCAGAATACTGAAATTGATCAGACAGCGACAGGATCAAAGGTAGATTGGTATATGAGTTCTACTAGTGTCCCTAATTTCGTATCAACTAAATCTATCTTTGTAAGATTAGATAATTTCACACAAGAAAGCGTGAATGCTTTCAGGGGTAATATCAGTAAGATTATTGCTCACTTACCTCGCTTCGTACAAGAAGCACCATCAGGTGAAGGTGCTATGTATTTAGAACCAGCTGAACGAGTGTATTTAGATCTCAATAATAGTGATGTATTGAGAGTCAATAGTTTTGATGTATCACTTGTATATCAAGATGAAACCTATGCTACATCGTTACAAGGTTCCACGATCATTGTTTTACATATAAGACCAAAAGAATAAATCTAAAATAGATATTTTATCATTTTATCACTTTTTTACCACTTTTTTATCACTTAATTTATTATATTATATATAATAATAATGAATGTTTTACCTGATGCCCTCAAATATGATGAAAAAGAACCACCTGAACCTGAACCTGAAATCAAAGAAGTTATCACTGAAACAGGTGATAAATTAGAAATTAAAGAAACATCGACAGGAGAAGTTAATCCTAATTTTATTTATGATGATGATTTACCTTTGGAGAAAGAAAGTGATCCTATGCCTGAATTTATACCTAAACCACAACCGCAAGAAAAAGAGATCTTTCAAGCAGTCCAATTACCAGTAGGCAAACCAAAGAAACTCACTAAATCAGGGAGACCTAGAAAACCTATGTCAGAAGAGCATAAACAGAAATTAGCAGTAGCACGTGAGAAAGCAAATGCTAAAAAAAGATATCTCCAAGAACAGCGTAAAAAAGCAAAGCAAGAAGAAGCAATTAAAAAAGAACAAGAAGTTAATCAACCAATCGCAAGACCACCTACTCCTCAACCAGCAGTAGTTCCCGAAGCTGTTCCTCCTCAAATAAAACATGTAGGTATAACCAAAGAGGATTTAGATAAATCACAAATGGAAACAATATTAAAAATAGAAGCGATGCGTAAGTCACGCAAAGCAGAAAAGAAAAAGGCAAAGCAAATAGAACAATATAATAAAGAAACCATTAATACTATTAAGAAAATGAACTGGCGAGATACTGCTGGTTCTTATGCTGATTGTTTTTAACTGCTCCAAAACCAAAATTGAACTGGTTCTGCCTGTGTATCCTCAACGATGGTAATATTATTCTCCTCCATTTTGGACTTGATATATGATACCTCACTTGTCAGTGTTTCTATGTCTAATTGTATTTTTTTGACTTCTTTTAATATATCTAAAAGTAGTGTATGGTTATTTGACGCAGGCATCTATATATTCTATATAGTTAAAAAAAAGATAACTTGTTAAAAATCTTGTGAAATATTAACCTCTTAATTTTGGAGCAAATCCACCTCTAACCTGAGCACTTGTTCCTACTTCCATTTTTTCAGGAGTAGGAGCATCTTCTATTTTTTGAATATCTTTGTCTGATTGTGAAGTGATTCTTTCTTCATCTTCCTGTGATTCTTCGATGACTCCTGCAGCTTCTGTCACCGCAGAAGCGACGCCCGCCGCTGCCCCAAGAACTCCTAATCCAACGGCGACCGGAGCAGCCGCCGCCCCGAGCACTCCCAGACCTACCGCACCAGCAACTCCTAGTGAACCTATCTCTGCTAATCCTGATCCAATTTGTAAGATATTCGCTGCTTTTTCAGTCATGTTTTCGCCTACAACTTCACCAGCATCAATATCTTCTATTAAATCCATTGTACCGAATCCTATATTCATAGCTGCTCCACTATGCCTGATAATACCTACTCCTACCTTTTTACCTACTGCTTTACTCATATTTAATGCTTTCCCAGTTTTACTTAATTCGGGTGATGCTTCTAATCCAGCAACAACAGGTTTAGGAGCAAGTCTTTCACCACCTACTTTATTATTAAAAGCGGGATCAGTCTGTAACCCTACTTCTTCCATTTGTTTTGCGACATTTGATGATGCCTCACCTGTTTTAGAAGCACCTGATTTTGCTCCCATAGTGATAGTTTGTAATATTTTATCTTTACTATAATTACCCTTTGCTATATCATATGCGACTCCCTTACCTGAAAATGCTGCTTGTTGTGATGAACCGATCTTTGTCTCTAAATCTGCTGCTTGTTGATCTGCTAAATCACTTTCTGCTTCTGTTTTAATACGAATCATTTCAGCAGCATTGTCTCTATTAATCTGATCAACTTGTGCGTTGTATGATGAAATTTCCATTCTCCTTTTATGGCGAGCACTACGCTCCGATACATCTGCTGTGAATAAATCCATTTATATATTATACTTACATATAAAAAAGATATCATTTTTTAACACTATTTTCTTCTATATCATGACTTTGATCTCCTTGCCATAATACTTCCTCAAAGTTTTTAAGCACACGAGCAGGATTACTTTGGAGATCAATATACATTATCTGATATGGTTCTTTGTGAATAGTTTTATATAATGAAATGAAATTTTCTTGACCACCACAAGAATCACCATATTCCTCTGCAATTTTATAGAGTTCCTTTGCGTTCTGTTGCCTACATATAAATACAGCATTCGCATTATTACGAATGAGACCACTCACCGCTCTGAATGACTGCGTAGCAATACAATAGAAATCTATGTAATGCCTGAACCTAGTCGCAAAGAAACTGACATTATTACTTTTACTGAAATCTTGTGTTAAGACATCATCTAATACTAATGCGTAAGATGGGCGATCATCACGTGGATACATACTCTGTTCTGATTTAATAGCATCAATCATATAATCTTCATAATGATCTTCGCAATCAAAGTATTCATTTAGTAACTGACCTTTATTATCAGTACCTAATGTCGTAGAGATAATTTTCACTGTATCAAACATACCTTTATAAAAGTCTTCATTACAGAAGAAATTAACTAGAAGATTACTCTTACCTGATCTAACACTACCGATGAGTAAAGCAAGGCAAGGCATCTTGGGTAAGTTTTCATGTATATCACCAAATCTATTATCTTCTTGAACATCTTTGACTTTGAGAATTTTAGGGACTTTCATAGCCTTTTTTACTTTGGGATTCTTATCTGCCATTATATATACTATAAGAAAATATTATAATTTGAGATTTTATAAATTTATATACATCATAGTATAAAATGAGTGGATTAGGTAGAGCAGTTGGTCCCCGACGACCTCTCGGTTTAAATGAAAACTTACATTTCACAGGCGATATACATGCGGTTCGTTCGGCAGCAGATAACTTGCGTAAAATTTTAGCTGGGACTCCGGGGATACATACAGGAATACTTCCGGGATCAGGAGCGAAATCTACACAGCAAGCAGTAGATCAGTTAGTCCCATCAGGATTTACAGCAGTAGTAAATGCTGAAACACGTGAATTTACACGTATGCCTAACAGAGCAGTAGCACAATCAGTAGTCAGTAGTGATATGACTAAAAAGCAAAAGGAGAGTATGCTACGTAAAGCACAGAATAAAGATAAGGAAGTGTTCACTAGTAATAAGAAGATGTTAAAATCAGTTAAACAAGATAAAGTAAAAAAGAAGAGAGGTCGACCCAAGAAATATTAAGATGTCATAATCACTTTGTAATTATTTAATGTTGTCTTTTTTATACCTATATTTTTAATCTATATCTATGTATAAATGGATTTAGCACAATTGCGAAGAGATGCCGGCCTCGCCAGAGAACAACTATTAAAAATAGTCCAAGAAGATACTCCTTTTTCATATAGGAAGTTCTCTCCACTTGGAGGGAAAGGATTAACAGCTCGTTTAGATAATCTCGTACCTGATGATTATATAGTCATAGTCAATAATAAAAATAAAGAAGATTATTATAGATTACCTTATAAATCCTTTCTCAATTTATTAGATATATATCAAGATGAGTTAGAAGATAGGAGAAACAGGGGAGCAAGTAAAATAGCACAGATAAAAAAAAGAGCACAAGGTAATAGAGATAAAGGGAAACCTGATCTATTCTTACAAAATGATAGATTATTTGGTATATTAGATAGAACACGTGATGCGGTGAAGTTATCACAAAGTAAGCGTCAAGCAGAAACATTTACAGCAGAAGCATCTATACCGAAACGAGTTCTTCCTCCACCACCACCTAAACAAGAACTACTAGAAGAACCTAAATTTAATTATACAACTATTCCTCCCACAAGAGGAGGATTAGGTGGTCAGAATAATAATATAATACGAGCTGATGGTATCCTTTATACCACAGATGATTTATATGTGCGTGATTATAGAACTGGTGAAATTGTAGGTCTTTCTCTTACCGATTATGCTCACTCTGAATTACATTTTCCAGAGAGAGCAGTGGACGGAGGCAACATACGTTTTAATAAAGGTGAGTTAGTGAGACATCGGTTAAAATTGAAGATGTTATCAGGTGATATTGAACCTGATCCTGATCCTAAACCTCTCCCTGAACCTGATGGGATCGACAAACTCATCGCCACAGGAGAAATAGTACCTGATGGTGATGAGGAGGTCTTCGGGTCGCTTGCTTATAGGAGAGAGAATGTTATGGATTACTATTTAGTGGTAGATGGAGAGGAGACGGATTTCCCATATGCTGTGAATCCAGCAGGGGAGATATTTGATGATAATATGAATATAATAGCACAATTAACAGATTACCCTAATGATCTTAAAACTTATGAATGGGTAGATGAAAAACAGCATAAGAAGAATATCAAAGCATATGAACGTGAGGTAGTGTCCCCTAGTAAAGATGATGATGGTTCCACTATGAAAATAATATATGAAAACGTTCCATATGATCTGATAGAACCAACATATGATACGCACAGCGAATTAGAGGGAATTATAGTATATTCTGATGATATAGAGGAAATGGGAACATGGGTAAATGATGATATAAAATTCACGACAAATGGATTTATCATGCATGTCTCCGATGATAGGCACAAGAACGAAACAGAACGAAGACGTAAAGGAATACCTAAACTCATATTACCAAAAAAAATACCTGATTGGTTTCCCCAAGCTTCATCACCTGAACCTGAACCAGAAGAAGAAAGTGATGAAGAGTTAGTAATAGAAAATTTCGCAGAGGAAGACGAAGATGATGAAGATGAAGCGATATATTTAAGATATGAAGGTGTCATTTATAGTATAGAACCAGATATGAATGTTGTAGATGATGATTTTGAAGATGTAGGTAAATGGGTAAATGGTGATATAAAATTCACTAAACAAGGGGCAAAGATTCATAAAAATTTACGTGATCCATCAGCAGACAAGATAGAATGGATATCAAATAAAAGACCCAAATAATAATATCCAACCATAGATATAGAAAACTATTAATAGGATATAGATACAATTAATTTCATTATCAGTAATCATTTAAGAATATATTATACTATACCATATAGAAAATGAACGAAGAAGAAATAATCCAAATATTACAATATTATAAGGAGAAGCGTGAGTATGATAGGAATAGATATCATAATTATTTAAAACATGATAAAGACTGGGTAGAAAAGCAGAAGAAGTATAATAGGGAAAGTTATCATAAACATAGAGATAAACGTTTAGAATACAATAATAAAAATAAAGATAAAATCAATACAAAGAATTTGTACCGATGGTATCATAAAAATAATAGACAAGAGGAATTTAAACTTAAATTCCCTGATAAGTATAAGTTACTAGAAGATATGAATTTTAAACTTCTACTGACCAATCACCCTCAATCTCCATGATTTGTAATGCTTTCTTACGATATTGTTTCCAATTACTTAATTTTACATTAAATAGTTCAGCATTTAGCTTCTTCTTCATCTCATCAATATCAGGTTTAGGATCTAATTTAAGTTCATCCCATATATTATCAATAATTTCAATAATCTCATCGTATTCTTGTTGAACATCTCCAAAGTCTTCGCTTTTAGGCACCTCAAAATCTATTAATGTAGGCATTTATATCTAATAGCAACAAAAAAAAGATAACTTGAAATAATTAATCAAAAGTGATAGTAATGGGACCTTTAATAAATTGACATACATATTTATTACATACTTTTAATTTTTGTTTTTCTTCTAATTCTTTTAATACATGAGGTGATATAAGTGGTTCATATTTCTTCGTGCTCATAATATTTTCATTCATCAATTTACACGCTCTACGAACAGATGGTAAGTCTCCATATTGTGATATATATAACATATCATCATCTAGTTCTTGTTCAGTATCATAATGAGATTTCATCAGGCAATATCCATTCGTGCAATAAAAGACAACTTTCTTACATATGATCATAACATTTTTCTTTTCTTTAACATTTAGACTTCGTTTAGGAGTTTTATTTTCCAAGTAAGTTTTAAGATCATTAGTATTATTGATTTTATAAACATTATCATCAAAGGTCAAGTCATCATTAAATATACTGATGATTTTAGATTGTATAGATTTTTTATTATCAGATACAGCATTAGTGATAGGTAAGTTAATAGTATTGATTAAATCAATGAGGTCATTTTTACTATGAGATTTATGAATCATATAACTTATATATAATATATATTTATATATCAAACGCAGTTAATAAGTTTCTCTCTAAGATATGATACAAATGATATCCTTGCGTAATCCTCATATGCTCCGATTGTACCGACTTCGGGGTTCGCCTGAAATACTTTCTCCAGTTTCGCATTCCGTTCAGCCTGTTCAGGAGTCACCCATATTTCAGTATTACAATGATATTGGTGAACATCTGCTATTAATATGTCGTCTTGTCTTATATCTACTCCTATCCCATAAGCAGGGATTAAAAAGATCCCACCATTATATTCCCCGTATTCTATGCATGATAATGTGGCGATACCTCCGTAATCACCTTTATCTTTATGGAGAGCAGTCCTAAAATTTCTATTAATAGTAATAGTGCTATAAGCAGTATGATCTATTTTAAAATCTTTTTTAATATTTGCTCTTTGTAATTGAACAGAGTGTTCGTGAGGTCTAATTTTTTTATACCATCTATTTAGATCATGTAAGTAAGGTTTGCCTGCTTCATATAATTTTAAATTCTGTGCTGTATGATATGATAACCTACAAGGTTTATTTATACCTAAACTTTTAGTAGCATCAAAGAAACCGATAGGGGTAGAATTGACTTGATTATTTACTCTCATTTTACTTGGTTTTCCATTAACTAAATAAGATGTAGAATATCCTCTTGTATTTACAAGTTGTCTTTTTTTCCAGTATTGAGAGGTAGGATCAATGGGACCAGCAGAAGCACCTCTGCCCCGAGCAGCCACAGATAAATATTTATAATTGTCCCACGCATATTGAGATGTGGTGAGTCTTTTTTTTCTAAATGAACATATAAATTGTTTAGTATCAATATCATATATATCACAATCGCTAGTGATATCATGTAGAATAAATCCATCATGTAAAAATTCACCATTAACCTTATCCAGTTCATCATCACTTATTATTTTAGGCAAGTATATTTGTTTAATAGTCATATGTATAAATAGAGATATAATTTGTAATAGTCAAAAAAAAGATATCTTTTAAAAGGTAATAATGGTATGAATATACAACCATATATTAGAATTAAAAAAAGGTTCATAGGTAAATGATATATGCTATATAGACTTATAAAATATTATAGAGGGGGGATATATATACCTACTTTACCTCCCCCTACTATGAAAGGGAACAGCGGCTATCTTACCGAATCTACTTCCCTCTGCTAATTCATGCATCATAGACATTTCGTGTGCGAATTGTTTTATCGCTGTATTATACTCTTCTTCTTTATATAATCCTAGACGGACACCTTCCGAATATGCCTCATCTAACTCAGTAGAATTATCCAGCATTCTCTTATGGAATTCTTTACAATGATTCATATATAAGAACCATTGATTTTCTGTAGGATTTTCATGTACCGATTTAGATAATTTCCAAAACTCAATCATAATCTTACAATGTTCAAGATAACATTTATCATGCTTAACTCTGGTTGCCATAGTATTTATCATTTCTTCTTTTTCTTTATTACATATGTCAGAACGACACATTAACGCTACTGAAAGTATAGGAGCAATTGTAACTCTTTCCATATACTCTTTGTGATTGGTATCGTATAAGTGCTGATGTTTCTCCAACTCAAAGTCAATCATGTCTCCCTGTGTAAAATTTCTCGAATGAACATCAACAGCTTCGCTCCATGCTTTTAAAGATGATTCAGCAGTTCCATCATTATATTTAGTATTAATAAGGTGATCACGAAGTTGATGTGCTTTATCCAAAGCACTCATATTCTTCGCCATTTCCTCATCTTTACGGACTTGCTTACGCTTCGCCTTTGCTTTCTTCTTTTGACCTTTGGATAGAGGCATAGTAAAGTGTTCTTTTTTTCAGTTGTTTTGGTGATATTTTAGTTTCTACTAAACAATAATAAATGTAGCATCAAATTCTAACAAGTGATAGCGAACTAACGATTTAACTTATCACATAAAAAACAGACAATCGTAGGTAAATTATTATTATATATATCTAATGACCATATAGACTATGTTGCTTACTCACATTTATAGTATGATTCCTGTAATGGTTCCCAGTCAAGTTATCATCTGTGATAGACTTTTGAATATCTTTCCATATACCATCAATTATAGTGACCCATAGTTTCAGTTCACGTTCATCCATATCAGTTTCCCCAATCATTTTCAGTTTAGTAGCAACAACAGAAGCAGCACCAAGTAGAGATCCTGTTCGTATAGTAGATCCCTCTTTAAGAGCATCCTTTAACTGCTGGCCTTCTCCCCGAACCTTACATCTTCTACCTTTTTCAGTATTAATTCTACTCCCAGCAGCACAATAATTCCAAAATTCACCATCTTCGTATCTGACTTTGGTTTTACATCCCCATTTATCAGTGAGAGTTTTTTTCCATAGTTTCTGTTTCTTTGGTTTTAGTTTAGATATTTCAGAAGTCCATTTATCGTATTCATGATCAGGTATTACTACCCCAGCATCAATTTCAGCATCATCAATTTTCACATCACCTTTGATGCGTTTTTGCTCTGCTTCACATTCTTCTTGAATCTTATTCATGAATATATCTACTATTTTTTGATGTTGCGGCACATTTTTCCAGACATTAATTTTAAGTGATTGGATAGTCATTTGTAAGTTTTGGTGATAAGTTATCACTAATATTGCTACTAAAAAAATCTAAATGTAGCATCAAATTCTAACAACTGACAGCGAACTAACGATTTATCTATTCATCTAGTATTTCATGAGCAGTTTAACTTTATCATCTTTCTTTTTACTTTTAAACCTTTTAGCACCTAATTCTGTGAGGACTTTATTAAGATTTTCTACGTTCACTTCCAATGATGAAGCACCTTCACCTGTTAGGAACTTTTGGTATCGTTCAGGGTCAGCATTATATAGAAATCCGTGAATATTAGCAAATTCTTTATACCTCATAGGTGATGATTTGTAATATGATCCGTATGAATTATTCTGCTTTCCGTATTTAGGGAAAAGAGTATGTATTATATTCCTAGGCATACCATAGTATAATTTAGTTTGCCGATAAAAGAACGATGTGTCCTTGTCTTTAAAATTTAAATTAAGTGCTTTCCTACCGAGTTCCATACGTGTTTTGAATTCTTTGACCGCATCCCTATATTTAGTGAGAACTTTTAGTTCATCAACTATCAACTCTTCGAGATCAGGGCATATGTCAAATAAACTCATTGGATCAAGAGTGCAAATGATGTGTTCAGTTATATTGCTACTAAAAAAATCTAAATCTAAAATCTAATTTTTACCGATGACAGCGAACTAACGATTTTATACTTCATAGGGTTTAATAGCTTCGGGAGTCAATTTATACTTGCCCCACTTCTTATAAGCACCATTTTCGCCTTGATGGTTATACACATCAGCAATTTCCATACATTTAGGGAAATGCTTTTCACATAGTTCTTCACATTTATTAGGGACATTTATTTCAAAGTCTCCAAATTTCATTTTACGAAGAGGTAATATTTCATCTTTGGTCATCCACCAGTGAGCATAATGCTTTTGAGGGAATGCTCCAAATATAAGTTCTTTATCAGGGGTAATTCCACATTTAAAGATGTCTATCCAAACTCTCACCTTACCCTGACCTATTTGTAATTTACAATACTTTCCCACGAAGTTAAGGGTATATTTACGTGGTAAAGTTCCATTACCACGAGCTTTAATGTACTGACTTTTAGTCATATTAGACTGATCAAATGGTAGATATTCTAACTTATCTTTCATATGTTTAATTGTCGCCCAGTTAGACTGATCAACACATATATCTACATCATCATCCCATTTAATAAGACCACCTGACCTTAAAGCACCAAGCATAGTTCCTCCACAAGACCAGTATTCTATGCCGTATTTGGTCAGTATATGGTGAAGATGTTTAAACATGGTATATAGTTCAGTTGCTTCTACTTTGCTCAGAGCGTGGTAAGTATCAATGTTAAAACTCTCCATAATATGTGAGTTTTTGCTACTAAACTAACTTAAATTTAAAATCAAATAGTTACAGAGGACAGCGAACTATGGGTTTATCTATTCATATAAAAAACAGGTTAGTTCGTAGGTAAGTTATCATATTTCTATCTAATTCCATATGCTATGTAAGTGTATGCTACGTTCACCGCAGGCAACAGCACCCATATATAGAGATGTTTTAATGCTTAAATTACCATCTCGGTAGCTTTGGAGAGAGTTAATATGTGTAAGCATAGTTCCTGTTTTTGCCTTGTGTGTTTGGAGACCACCATCAGCCATTCTAATTATGTTCATAATTAGGTGGTTGGGTAGGTGAGACATAATGTTAGACATAAGTGTTCGCG
>Ga0181404_1000178_pt1 | contig 19137 bp, 25 predicted proteins | sample 27SPOviralmetaG_FD_130133 | JGI IMG/M metagenome (GOLD analysis project Ga0181404, IMG submission 130133) | Marine viral communities from the oligotrophic San Pedro Time Series (SPOT) site, San Pedro Channel, CA, USA - 27 SPOT_SRF_2011-10-25 | ecosystem: Environmental > Aquatic > Marine > Strait... | reverse complement strand
GCCCCCAAAGACTAAAGTAAGTTTTGTTGTTGTTGCGTCTGCCTTAAATGTAGCAGAACTCGCATCATAATAAACAACAGATCCATCAATTTTGTTAGTTTCATCAACCTGTAATCCACCAGTAGAACCCGCTGGTCCGGCTGGTCCTTGAGGTCCTACTGTTGTAATTTCAACAGTAGTAACTTCATTAACCTGACTAATTTCAACTTTGTTTGGTGTACTCATTCTGAATAGCCCTCATTTATATATAGTGTACCTCTTATGTATTGAAATTTTTTACCACTAGGTTCAGTTAATTGAACATCATATTTTAATTCATGTTTATTAAAAGTTGCAGTCTGTGTATCTGTCAAAGCAATATCTACAACACCGCCTGTTCTGCTTGTATAAGTAATAGACCAATCTGCATATTTTGTATCTCTAAAGCCATCAGAGGTAATACTATAAACTTCTGCGTCAACGGTATAACCTGTTAAATCAATTAAATTGCTATTGCCATCTCTAAAAGTAAGTTTGATAGGAAAATCATTACGTCTTGTGACATCAAAATCTGCAACTCCAGCAATAATAGCCATTAACCAGCCTCCAATGCAGCGACTTTAGTTTCCAATGTCTCTATCTTAGCAACTGCTTCCTGTAATGCTTTTGTTAAAGTCGATACTATTGGAGCAATTTCTAAGAGTTGCAAACCTTCATCTTTTGTACCTTTACAAGCATCTGGTATAACCTCACCAACTTCATGTGCAATAAATCCTTCGTGGACTGCCTCTGACTGTTTATAAATGTCATAATCTCTATATTTAAAAGTTACTGGCCTTAATTTTTTTACTCTTTCAATACCATCTACAGCTAAAGTTGTAATATCTCTCTTGATTCTATAGTCACTGGTTGTTGAAGAATTAATAGCACCAAGCCTTGTGTTATCAATATAAAAATGAGCATTATTTCCATCCCAATAAAAGTTAAATAAGTTACCTGTACTTGCACTTGCTGCGTTATTATTTCCAGAATCAGTGTCCGCACCAGTTCTTGTTCCAAACCCTTTACCACATATACCACCATTTGTCAGAGTTGCATTAGCAAAAGATGCCCCAATTGCACAAAAAGAACCACCTGATTTTATTTCAAATCTATTTGCACTTGTTGTGCTAAAAACAATAGGTGCGGCTTCTTGTGTTGTGATTTGTAAATAACCAGTACCCCTATGTACCATTTCTGAAATACTAGTTGCACCACCAATTCTCCTCAGTCTAAGACCATAATCTGGGTATGTTGTATCTGCCGCTAAATCAATAATTGCATCTTGATCGTTTACACCAGTACTAACTTGAAACTGAGAATCAGCACCACTATTTGTAACTGTTATATTTTCAGCAAATTCAACAACGTCAGCTTTAAATTCAGTAACCATTGAACCATTAACAGATACTCCTATTTGGTTTGATGCACTTCTATAAAAACCTGTACTTGCACTATTTGAAAAAGTATAACTTGGGGAACCAGCACTTCCATCTGGTCCATAGAAGTTGCCATCTGCCAAACTTATAAATTCATGTCTACCGCTAGATGTAACAGCCTTATAAAAACCTAATCTACCCGTTGAGGTATTTGCGTACCACATATAGGGCAGTGGTGTTGTCGGGACACTTCCATACCCATTATTTCTACCGATAGCATCAAAAATATCATTTATATCGCCTCTTACAGTTGCGCCAGATGCGTTTGCTACTTCAAAATTGGCTGGTTTTGATGGCATTGTTTTCTACGTTTTTCCTATTATACTACCCTTCACCATAACCGAAAGCACTATACGTGAATTGTCTTGCTACAAAACTAGAACCATTTTTTATACTAACTACAAAATTACTTGTTGAAACGCTATCAATAGTAAAGAAATCACCTGACTGCATATTATTTATGTTTATTGCTATTACTGGCTTAAATTTTTCTGTACCACCACCAACAGCAGATGTTCCTAAAAAGAATTTTTTTGCAAATGTCACTGTAGTTGCACCGCTAGAAGAACTTGAAAGAATACCGTTAGTTGCACTTGTATTATCAATACTTCTTTCAGTTCTTGGTCTAAATATTATATTTACACCTAATTCTTCAATATCTACATTTTCATAAGCACTATCGTTATTAACTAGCACTTTAAAAGCTATAGTTCTCGTAGTCATATCTGTATTTGTAAAGGTAGCAAAACTTGTACTAGGAGTTGCTGTTGAACTTTTTGCCACTTGAAAAGTCAAATCAGCAGTCTTATCAAATTGAACTGTTGACCCTGTAAAAATATCTGGCCAAGTATCCATTTTATCTGTATAAGAATCCCACTGAGTAACAGTATTATATCCTTGTTTTTTTTCTACAGTTTCAACACGAAATCTAAAAACAGCACCTAAATCAATAGTATTTTCAAAAGTATAATTTCCTGAATCTGGAATACCAGCACCAGTTCCACCAGTTACTAAATCAAGTGTTGCAAAATTACCACCTGAGTGTGCAAGCGTATCAAAATCCGAAATATTATCAAGGCTTATCGCTGAAGTCAAAGTTAAGCCAGCTATTGAACTATCATATTCAAGACTAGATTTTGCCCCTGCAAAATTACTCGTACTTTCTCTTATTTCTTGTGCTTTTAGGTTCGGGGATGTTACAAGTCTATTAACAACAACAGAAGTTGCTGAAGAAGATTCATTACCAGCCACATCTTTAAATTTTACAAAATACTCACCACTTAAAAAACTAGTTATTGTTATTTCGTTTGAGTCACCGCTTATTGCCCTTAGTGGTGAAGAATTGCCATATTCAGCACTTCCGTCTGTTATCGCTGCAAATTGTATAATAACTTGCCCTCCAAATAAAACATCAATATCTGTTAAGGGATCTGCTTTGTCCCATTTTAAAATTAAATCATCGCCACTTTCTTCAAATCTTAAATTACTAACATTAGAAGGGTCTGCTGATAGTCCTAAAGCTTGAATATTTTGAGCATTTACTTCTTTGCTTACTTGAAAGGCTGAATTAATTGATCTTATTGAAAATTTATATAAACCAGCAACATTATTAGGTATCACAAATTCGTTATCTGTAACATTTTGAACAACTGGATCACCTTCTTCTAATCTGTAAGCGACTTGGTATTGTTTGGCACCAGCAACATGACCAAAATTTAAAACAATTCTTGAAGTTGCCCTATTATTTACCACAATAGTTTCTTCTTTTAATTCATATATATTGGGGGGGTCAATAACGTCCAATAATGTAGAGGGAGATTCACCTACTCCAAAACTTCCAATATTCCCATCAATATATGAAAATTTTTCATCAGTATATGTTAGTGCAGTAATACTAAAAACAAAATCATTTTTCTGTTTAATATTGCTTATTCTAAATTTTCTATGTTGTACATTACCTGTTTTAACAGCCCAAACTGTTCCAGCATTTGCATTTAATGCACTTGATAATGTAACAGTGCTACCATTTACAGCCGTTATTGTTCTTTCTTGTACATTGCCAGATGTATCTATAATTAAAAAAGTATCATTTACAAACCCTACGCTGGTATTTGTACTGTCATCAAGAACATAAACAGTTGCACTTGTAACGCTTTTTATTCTTCCGCTTGCTCTTATAGCTTCTTTCAACCTATCTGCAATTTTAATTACCATAAGGGGTTCTAATTTACAGGCAGCTTCTATTCCGCACTCAAATGAGACAACTTCAGATTCAAAATTTGAACTATATAAAATTGACCTACCAAATCGCACCGCCTGATTTTTATCTGTGGTAAATAATGCTCGAACATTCTGTTGATTTATACCGTATTTAGTTTCTACTGTTGTATCAAGAACAGTCACTTGATCCATTTCTTGTAGATCATTGTTGTAATAAGCAACATTAATTTGACTGTATTTTTTATCTTTATCACTTCCAACATAATTAAACTGACCATCTACTACATTTGCATTTGTAAATAAGTAAGAGGTAATTGTTTCTTGTTTATCTAATACAATTTTTAAATTTCCATTTTTATAAAAAATTGTAGCTCGCATTAATCCCGCAACTTCTCTTATAACATCAATAGCTTTTTTCCTTACGTTAATAACACCATTAAATGAATATCTAGGTAAACCTGTATTTCCAACAAAGGTAGAGCAATATAAACTTGCTTCATAAAAAGAAGCTTTATCAATCGAACTTTCATCTAAATTCAAACCATAATCTTCAGTTAAAAGTGCATATAAAATCCAAGCTGGATCATTAGTCCATTTTTTTGTTGAATCCAAAGCCGCAAAATTATACCCAGACGGGTAAACAATTCGACCAGTACCTGCAACATCTATTGTTATACCTGATGGGACTTTTACTTTAATTCCTCTATATAAATATTTTCTTTGAGGTATATTAGGGAATTGTTCAGCAGAATATCTAATTCCAATATATGCTGACTTTGGAAATTCAGTAATAGTTGTTATTTGTGGATTTACAGCTTGTAATTTTGTAAAGAAAAATTCAGTAAATCTTCTAGAGCCTTCTTCATATAGATTTCTGCCTTTATCACTAAAAGGATGCTTACCACCTACTTCTCTAAATTCTAAGTCTGTTCTTAATACATCAACACTTATCGGGTAATACAGGTTTCTTGCTGCTTGAGTTAAAAAAGCAAAATCAGGAATATCTACTCTGTAATCAGCACTATATTGACCAACTGAAACACCATTAACTTCAATAGTTCTCCTACCAATCTCTTGATTATTATTACCTCTTAATCTGATAACAATATCAACATTACCAGACAAACCGTTTGGGAAAGTAGAGTTTGGCTGTATTCCTAATGCCACTGATGCGCCATCATCAGCACCAAGTTGTCGTAAACTTTGCCAAGTTAATGTGACAATTACAGCTCTTGGCGTGTCATTAATACCTGTACCTACATCTACTGTTCCTGTAACCTTGTTACCTTCAGCATCATTATTATTTAAAACTTTTGCTGGACTTAAATTTCCTGATGACTTAAATTCATTTATACCAGACATTATTGGTTGATTATCTTTTCCAACCCTTATTGCCATAGATGTCTTAGTAATATTTTCAGCCCCTGCAAGATCACGAATTGCACGACCATCTAAAAATATATCTCTTTGTGCTAGTTGTATATATAGTATTTCATCAGGCGTTTGCAATAACTGATTATTTTCAGAAGTTGGATGTATTAAACTTGAAGGTATAGGAATGCTATTTCTAGAAGGTGTTGCAAAACCTTCAGTTTCTGCGCCATCAGAAACAAGATCAGCAAAGGTAAAAAATTGTTCTGCTTTTAAAAAAGAATTTGGTAGATTTTCTGATATTTGAAAATCTTTATTGCTTATTTCTCTGCCCATATTAAGGTGTGTTATCTGCTATTTTTACTGTATCAGAAGCGGCACTTATAACCACTGACCCAACTATACATTCACCAAAAACTAAAGGGGCAGCACCTCCAGCTTTTGTAGTATTAGCTGTTTGATTGCTTAAAAAAGATGCAATTTGTGGATCTGAAGCTGGCTCTATAGGTACTGGGGCAAAAAGTGACGCTAAATAATTAAGTCCGACAGTAGCTGCAATTGTTATTAATGCTGAAGTAACCGCAGAGGAAGTAAACCAAGTTGCTACAGCACCAAAGAACCAAAAATTACCACTAATAACAGGAATTACTTTTATTTCCTGATTACCATCAAAGACCAAACCTAAAAAAGTTACATCTTTTTGGTCTATCTGTACACTATAAAAGGCATCTGTCAAATGTTGTTTGCATTGTGGGTAATTTACTTTTAAAAAACTAAAAACTTGATCTACATTAGATACATCCGCTTCAAATTCTTTTACACCACAGATTTTTTTAAGAGTTCCATAAATTTTTATAGTGCTTGTCATTCTTTTGTCTCCAAATAATGCCAACTATCATCACAAACAGAATATATGTACCAATCATATCCATATACATTAAAATTCTTAATATCAGCTTCAGATGGTTCAGCACTGCCGTTAACGTGAGAATGTAAAACAGCTAATATATCTGCGCCACTATCTTCACAATCTGCAAAGTCATTGGGATCTAAAGTAAAACTAACATCCTCATCTTTATAAGATGCAATATTTTTACAAGGCCAGAAAAATTCATCACCACCTTTTTCATACAATAAACCGCAACCCTCTACAGGTTTACAGTTTTTAAAATGTTTTTCTGCTTCTTTTTTCCAAGTCATATATAAACAAAAGTACCACAAGATGGAAATCTATCTTTTGTTATTTGTCTTCTTGGTAGAAATAGTGTTTCAAAGTCAATACTTTTAACAAGTTCAAAACTACAAATTTGGTTATTTTCAATAACTTTTTTATTAATATCAAAAATTTGGTCATCTAATTTTTTGGTTGAATCTGGAGTACCAAAAGGATTAGTTTGACTAGGAAAATTTTCTTGATCTAAGAATTGTGCCAGTGTTCTTTTTCTGGTTATTCTAGCTTTTTGTAAATCATTTCTTGGTGTTACTTGATTTACTAAAGCTAAAATTGTAGAAAAAGTACCGCCAGTATTAGCAAAAGTTAAAGTAGGTCTTGCCATAACAGAATTTTCACCAGTTTCAAAACCTTCAGCTTTGCAAGCTATGGCGTTATAAGTTAGACCTTGCCAAATTAAATCTTGATTTAGGCCATTAGTTCCATTATGAAATCTATATAAAGTCGTTGCTGTTGTATCTTGTGCAGAGTAATGTATAGGTGCAAAAAGGTCTAATTGAAACATTTCAATAATTGAAATATCTTGTAATTGTTGTAAAACATCAACTGGTATTGTCATGGTTGGAACACCTCATCGAATGTTGCTTGTATCGTAACTCTGTTTAAATATGTATTTGTTCTTCTATATTTATCGCAAATAAATTCTTTAGCTGTACTTGTGGCTGGCGGGGTAAATGTAAAGCTGGTTGTATCTTTTGCTCTTTCATCAAAGAAAGCTAAAATTTTATCACCATCAGCAAGAGAAACATTAAAAGTTAAATTGTAAGATTTAGGATTTTGATTCAGGCCAAAGGTGTTGCGTGACTTGAAGCCATCCCCAAATTGTACTGTGATAATTTTTGGATTAGCACTTTCTACAGAGCTATATGTTGGTGTTGTAGCACCTGCTGTTGTACTTAAAGTTGCATCATTAAAAGTCGCCATTAAGTTAACATGCCTCCACTTCGTTTTTGTCGTGCTATTTCAAATTGAACAGCATTAGCAATTGCCTGACCCAAAGCCTGACCATCACCATCTGATTGAACATCTGTATTTGTAGCATCTACACTAATACTAATATTATTTGTAATAGAAGAGCCACCAATATCACTATTAGGTATAACAGTCCCAGCAGAACGTGGAACAAAAAGTTCTGGACCTCTTTCACCTACAACTGAGATTTTGTTAACAGGTGGTTGACCACCATTTGCAAACAATCCTCCTAATAATCCACCAAGCAATCCTCCGAGTCCTTTACCTCCGTCCTTACCTTTACCAAAGTTTTCACCAAAATTGCCAAATAATTTATCTAATTGAGCATCTATAATTTTATCTCTTATCTTATTAAGAACCCCTGCCATTGCTTCACCAAATGATTGTGCGCCAGTTATAGCATCCCTAAGATTATTTTTAATACTGCTTTCGATCTCTTCACCTACAGCAGTCATTTTTTCTTTTAATTTATCTGTTTCTGTTTGTTGAACTTTTAAAGATTCTTCTGCTTTTTTATTTTCTACATTTTGTTTTTCTTTTGCTTCAGTAATTTTTTCTTCTGAATTAAGTGTTTGTAATCTTCCCTCTAACATTCTGCCTTGTGCCTCGGCTTCTTCAATCTGTCTTTGAATACCTCTTTTTGCGTTACCTCTTGCTTTTTCTAATTTTTTTTCTAATTCACCTATAAGCTTTGCATTTTCTCTAAAAGCATCTTTTACATCTTCTCCTCCTCCTTCTTTAATTAAATCTTGAAACTCTTTTGCTTTTCTCCTTGCTTTCATAAATGCAGTTGCAAGACCACCAACAGCAAGAACTAAAAGGCCAATTCCAGTTGTAGCCATAGCAATTTTTAAAGCTCCAAGAGCCAAGGTTGTGCTTGCAATTCCTTTCGCTGCAAGTAATCCAGAAACCTGTAGTCCAGTCAAGCCTCCTGATGTGATAAGACTTGCGACCCCAACCATGTTAACTTTTACAAGCAAGGCTGAAAACGCAGCGGTGGCCAAAGGTATAGCAATAGACAAAAGCTTCACTGCAACAGCTATTTTTGTAATTAGTATTGCAGCCTGACCAGCATCAGTTTCGACAAATTCAGTAATTGAATTAATTAGTTGGGTCAATTGTTTTGTCACACCTTCTACTGCTGGCCTTAATTCTTTACCAAATGCCTTTGAAAGATCATGCGTTGCATTACTAAAATCTTTAAATATTTGAGTTGGATCATTAGCAACTAATTCTTTTAATGAAGCCGCTCCGTCTGTTTCAATCTTTCTTAATGCTCTTAATACAACATCACTGGTCAACTTGCCTTCAGCAGCTAACTCTTTAAGTTTTCCAATAGGAACATTTAATTCATCTGCTATCGGTTGGAGTAATGTCGGGATCTGTTCAGATATACTTCTAAATTCATCACCAGCCAGCCTTCCTGAGCCAAGAGCCTGAGCTAATTGTCTAAATGCGTTTGATGCCTCCATAGTAGATGCACCAGCTAACTTGGCAGCGGTATTAAATCCAAAAAAAGTACTTTTAATATCTTCAACCCCGACACCCAAAGGAGCTAGTCTTGCCGTTATATCTGTAATTCCTTCAAGTGCTTCTGTCGAACTTAGACCAAAAGCCTTTTGAGCATCAGCCGCTATTTTTTGAGACTTAGCAAAAGTGCCATTTGCTTTTGTTAATAGTCCTAGCCTTACGTTTAATTTATCAAAATTAGATGATGCTTTAACCGCTTGCCTTGCTACTAAAGTTAAACCTATGCCACCAATAGCATTTCTAAGACCGCCAAAAGACTTCTGTAAGACATTAGTTTGTTTCTGTACACCATTTAATGCCCTAGTCGCACCACTGGCATCAACTGTAAGTTTTACATTAGCCTGTGCCACTTATAAAAAAAGCCTTTATTATATATTACCTTGAATTGTGTTTTTGTCGTTGCAATGCTCTTTTTTCTTCGTCATGCTTAATCTCATAATATCCAGCCCAATAAATAAGCTCTGCCTCAGTCATGCCCTTTCTGAGTTCATCTAATGTTTTACCGAGTTCTGTTGCTAGGAATAGCTCAAATCTAAGCCAACTGTCCCCTTTTATTCTTTTTTTGCTGTATCAATATCTAACTTAATATCATTCAAGAAAAGCTCTATTTCATTTAAAACTTTTTCTGGTAGCTGTCTTTGCAATATTGGTGCATCTGACATATCAAAAGCTGGAGTTCCATCTTCTTTCTCGGCCATCTGACAAAGTAGTTGAGTTGAAATAACTAAAGCTTCATCTGATCCAGCCAACTGTTGTGCTTTGACCCTAGCAAATCTAGTTATTGGCTTAAAATATACAGTTGTTATTATTTTGCCGTTTGAATCTTTGATTTCATACTTTTTTCTATTGACCATTTCATCTTGAAAAGCCCCAAGAAGAAGGTCTGCGGTTCTTTCAGTTGCCATAAATAAGTGCGAAGAATTTTACAGTTAGATTGCTGACGTAATTGTGCCAGATGGTTTGAATGTGATGCTAATAGTGTTTACATCACCCATAGATGAACTTTGCTCAAAGTTTGTAACTAAGCCAGTAAAACTAATTTTTTTTGCAGTTGCTCCACTTCCATTATCTGGAAAAAGCTCAAAAGCTGCTGTTGCAGCGTCACCAGTTACTAATGCAGCATCAACAAATGTAGCAGTCTCACCAGAAGCAGCAGCATCATAAACTAATTCAGCAGTACCTTCACCTTCAATAAGACCACCAACAAAAGATTTAAAAGTGTCACCTTGAACAGTTGTTTCTTGTGTGTCTTTAGTAATAGACATAGACCATGATCTTGTACCTAATACAGGGTTAACCGAAGAGCCAGCATCATCAAATTTGACTTGGCCTACATCACCTTTAACAGCAGCCATAACAATAAAAAAAGATATTTATAATTATACTAACCTTTTTTTAGTAAATAATCTATCTCTGCAATTAGTTTGTCTTTTGTTTTGCGTTTATCTAACTCAACACCTAATTCTCTGCCCTTTGCTTCAAGTTCATCTTTGGTAAGGTTTTTATTTATAGAAAAGTTACAAGTTTCGGCTCTTGTTTTTTCCATATATCTTCGACATTGATTATCCCAATATTTTGGATCCCTTCTTCCTTTGACAGCTTCAATAGCGTCAAGCATTTCTTCAGTAATTTCAATCATGGTGTAAGTGTTTCATACAATTCAAATGTTATTCTAACCTGTGTTTGAAATTTGCCTTCTGGATTTGATACAGAAACTTCTGGCCCAACAGGGGGGTCAAATCGAACATCAGAAACTGTAATCCTGTTAAATAAATTTCTTAACCTTTTGCAAATGGCAAAATTAGCCCCTGCCCCTAATCCCTGCTCTGTATATATATTAAAAGTAGTAAGGCCCACAACAAGGTTTGTTGCAGTTGTACTGGAATTTGGTGCTTGCTGAGTAAGGTATTCACTTTCGCCAAAGCTAGTAACACACTGTATATATTGATCGACAGAAGAGGCATCAAAAGGAATGTTATTAAAAACTAAAGGTATTGATGGCCCTATTCTAAACTCATCATTAAGACGTTTTTCAATAGTTGCTCTTACTGTATTTAAATCTGTTGCAGCCATTAGATACCTCTTTTAATTTTTTCATATTCTCTTCTGGCATATTGTTCTAATTCTTTTCCTATTAGTGCTGGAAATCCTTCAACAGTTCCCTGCCTTGTTCTATAAGTCCCACCCCATGATGGCGGTTTATTTATACCAAAACAAACAGGTTCAGCATATTCAACGTTATTGATTATTGTTCCTTTAAAAGGCTTAACATCAGTCTGCCAAGCTGATCTAAGTCTGCCAGTGTCAACTGGAGTTGCTCTTTTTACTTTTCTGGTCCATTGAAACGTAGTCGCATGAACAAGATTTTCAACAGCTTCTCTCATTACATCATCTATTTGGTCAACTCTTATCTGTCTGGCCATAGTTACCTCAGAAAAATATCAAAGCTTATAGCTGTATTACCCTGCTCATTTGTATTGATTTGAACTACTTTATATTCTGTTCCGCTAATTGCAACCCGATCAAATGTTGTAGGAGTAAAAGTTATATCACCAGCAGATATAGTAAGTCGTTTGTCTTGACTAGAAACTAAGTCAGTCACCTCAGACCTTATTACATTACTAAGTACACCCTTAATACTGACATCTGTTTTTACTTCACTCATTGATCCGCTAGTAGGGTTATATATTCCAGTCGTCACTCTTCTATAAGTTATGTCTCCACCTGTGGCCTTAATAGCTGCTGAAGCTGCCTTTTTAAGTGCTGAAGCAATACTCATCAGATTTCGTATGCGATAACAGCACCACTATCCAACTTAATTGATGTCATATCAAACTCTAAAGATACATTATGCTTCAAAGTTATAGAAGTACTGGTTCCTGTTAAAATTTCAGATCCAAGCGTATTGATTACAGTGTCAACTAATGCTGTTAACTTAACAAATCTTCCAGAATGTACAGAAGTGTTTGTGATGATTTTGGCTTTTGAATAATACATAATTAAGACCTCTTGATTGTTAGATTAGCACTTCCACCTATTCTAAGCCCATTCAAATAATGGTCAACGATAGGGGGGATGCGATCTATCCCAGTTCTTCCATAAAAATTTGGAGTTACGTTTATATTTCCGATACTCATAGCTGTAAAGTCCTCAAGACCACTCAACCCGATTCCATCTTTGTTGTTATTTAGATAAACAGCCAATACGATTTGTGCGTGTTGAACATGATCTGGTATTTCAGTATCTGTGTAATAATCGGCCATAATCCTGTTAGGGAAAGATATGCCGTAAAGGTTTGTATATTGATCTGGAACACGAACACCGCTGCGTGGCCATTGTCTTGCCTGTGTGCTTGAAGATCTAGCACCCAAGAACTTCTCACGATCTATTCTTTGCGTTGAACTAAATAATGCTCGATTTTTTTGGTCAGTGGTACTACTCGCCCATGCGGTTACGTCATCAGACTCAGTTAGCCCATCAATAAAATCTTGAGCCTCAGTCAATGTGACATAACTATTTGCTGAAGCACTACCGACTGTTGCTACTATTGAGATTGCCATTTTTCTTTGATTTTGGCTTTATTTTTTTAGTGGGAGTCAGAGGGGCTGCCTTTTGTTTAGCAGCCTCCCTTTCTCTTAATCGCCTAAAAGTTGCGATTCCCATTTACTTCCTGTAAGCGTGAACAGTTGTTGTACTTTCAACTCTGAAAATAAATGTTCCAGATGATAAAGCACTAACAGCAGCAACACCATTTACAGTGACACTTGTTCCGCCAACTAATGTGAAAGCATGAGTAGAACTAGCTTTATTTACTATAGTTAGTTCAAAAGTCATACCTACAGCATCACCTTGTGTTCCAAGAGCAGTGATTATCTCAGCAGCGGTTGGAGTTGTGATGTTTCTTGCACCAGTTGGAGTTCCTTGAACAATGCCTTCAATAATCTCAGCAGTTGTGAGAGTATGTGCACCATTCTCAGTTTTAAGAGCCTTAGTTTTGGTAAGAGTACCAAATGAAGGACTCTGGAGTTCAAAAAGAGTAGCCATTTTTTAGTTACCTTTAGTCGTTATTGGAAATAACAGTAGCTCTTACGATACCGATATTTTTTAATTCATAGGTTTTCGACCAAGAACCTACTGTCTCAAGAACTGATCTTGAAGGATTAACTGTTGATACAGCATATTTCAAACCTACTGGATGATATATGTAGTGCAGATCAACTGCCATTGCTTCTTCCAAAGCAAGTATATCTCTGTCAGTTTGTGTTCTGATAGGAGCTTGCTCCCCTGTTACGACTGCCCCATTTTCAAAAAAGAACACACTGTACTCAGTGGAACTTCCAGACCCTGTTGTTGGAATATCGTCAGAAACGATAACTCTTAATCCCATAAATGTTGGGACTGTTGGGTTGCCAAATGCTCCCTGTATAGAACCACCAGAAGCTGTTGCACCGCCACCATTGATGTCTGTAGCTAGTACAAAATCAACCGCTCTTCTTTCAACAAGATCGTAATAAACACGAGAGTGCATTGCGATTGTTGTAAGCTTGCCACCTTGATCGCCAAGTAATGACTGAGCTTTTGCAACGTGTCTAGGACTTAATGCTGTTGGTGTATCACCAGACTCAGAGTCAATAGATAATTCAAATAAAGCTGAACTGCTTGAGTTTGCATTTATTGAACCAAAAGCACCAGTTAAGCAAGAATACAAATCCTTCTGTTTCTGGTTGTTGACGTATGCAGCCATCTTTTGTGCGATAGCAGCCATTGGATCAACACTGCTTCCTACAGCTAAACTTGCTAAATCCCTAGCGGAAAATGCTCGGCCTCTGTGTAAGACTGCGGCAATTTGATCGCCAGTTGTTATTTTTGCTGGTGTTAGTGATGTTGAATCGGATAGAACTTCAAAGTCACCTGATAAATTCGCTGAATAACTTGGTATTTTTACGAAATCTCCGCCCCTTTCAGCGGATAGATTTAATTCGGCCAAAGGTTGCACCACACCACTCTGTAAAAAGCTATCAGTTTGAGTTGTAGCTTCAATCAGGTAGGGGGTAAACACCTCTGGGATAATTAAATCACTACGAACTGTAGCCATGTTAATTAAAAAGATATGTTCACTTTCGGGTGCAAACCCTAGCTAGTGCCGACTAGATATTTATATACTAACCTGTAACTGCGTTTTTGAGCATATTATATTTATTAATATCTGTTCTATATAACCTAGCTTGCTCTGTAAGGTTGAATGTGTCCTTTGAGAATGGGTTCTTATCACCAACAGCAACTGTATCAGTCTGAACCTTTGTAGTTGTAGCTCCACCGCCTTGAGGTCTTGGGTTCTTTTGTACCCATTGAGGCATTTTTGTCATGGCCCATTCTTTTACAGGAGTTCTGTTATAACCATCAACAATAACAACTGTTCCGTCTGCTTCCCTAGCAAGCTGATCCTTGCTTATACGAGACAATACATATTGGGGGTCGTGTACAACATCAGCCAATGCTGTTACTGCTGGAGCTTCAACTTCAAGCTGTCTCTGCTTCTGTTCTAGCTCTTGGATTCTTTGCTTTTGCTGTGCTTCCGCATCTCTAAACTGTTGAGCCTGTTTTGCTATCGCTTCCTCATATCTTCCTTTTGACTCAAGCTCTTCCTGTTCTTTTTTTTGCTTAAAAGCAATCAAAGCATTTACATCTACATCAGGTGGAACAGCCTTTGCTGTTTCTTTTGCTTTTACATAATCATCCATCAATTTTTTGTTATTAGCTTCCAGCTTTCTTACACTTTCTCTTAGTGCTTCAACTTCTGCTGGGTTTGCATTGGGCCTGTTTAATTCTTCAGACATAAAAAATTTTAACAATAATTAATATAAATAATAACTTACCAGCGGGTTTTGTCAGCCCAATAGGCCGCACTTACTTTGCCTCTTGCAATATTTTTGGCATGACGAGCCTTAAATGACTTTCTTTTTGCTTTATCTGCGTCAGATTCTCCTTTTCTTGGCGGTTTAGTGCTTGCACCTTGCATACCAAATCTTATAAGCTTTTCTCTTCCATTTATTTTGACTACAATAGCACCAGCTTTTCCAGATTTATGACTTGGTGTTTTTATTGGTTTATTAAGACCCTCAAAGGTATGACCACCTTTCTTAATGCTCATTTCTTTTTCTTCCTTATAAGATCAGCGTCTGCTTTTCTAGCACCGCCTTTTCCTGTGATAAAGCTGTTGACTCTTCCCATAGCCCATGCACCCATAGGAACATTTCTTGAACCACTAGACAAATATGCACCTTGCCCTCTTCTGTAAACAGCAGCTAATTGTCCATAGGTAAAGCGTGACTTCTCTGCTTTAGCTCTTAGGCTTTTTTCTACGGCTGCGGACAGTGGTTTTCTTTTTGGAGCCATCTTGTTTAGTGCGTGATTTGGAAACAGCTTTTATATTGATAAACTCTCCTCTTTTGTAAGCTTCCGCTGTGCGTTTGATTTCTGATGCTTTTGCACCTTTATTCTTAGCACCACTAAGATATTTCTTAGCAACACCAGTCTTTTTATCTTTCGCTACCTTGCGGAACTTTCTCACTTTTTCTTGATTTTTTTAGTCTTTTTCTTTTTTGGTGGTCTTCCGACCTTAGAACCATAGGTTCCTTTTCCCATTGGCATGATGTTAAAAAGTAACTGATTTTATCTTACTTCTTTTTTCGTTTTTTAGCAGTTGATAAAGCTATTGCCTGTGCTTGCTTTAATGTTTTGCCTTCTTTCATTAGCAAACGGATGTTGCTTGAGATTGTTTTGCTGGCCTTCCCTTTCTTAAGTGGCATTATTTAAAAAACTTTCCAGCATTTATGTCCTCAACAAAAGACTCCATATCTTTTGCTTTAAAAGCTTCTCTTAAAAATTCTTCCTGATAACCAACAGGGACATTCATGGTAGTCATTAACTTACCAAGCCGCCTAGATATATCAGGCTTATCAATGTTCATAAGCCCACAGTATCACTTACTATTATAGCTGATCGGTTGAGTATTACCCAATAATCATAAGTTGTCCTAGTAATAACCTTTGTGACTTCATCCATTTGCGTTAGTGGTAAAGGTACTTGATATGCGTCAATTCCTAGTGCTGTAGCAGCTTCTCCTACTGAATTGTATTTTAAACCAGTCAATTTTTCTGCTTTTTTTATTGTATCTTCTTTCCAAACTTTAAAGTTTTGTTCGTACCATTCTCCATCAGGGCCAGCATGAAATTGGCTTTTCCTCGTAGTTTTTGTACTTGAGCCAGCTTTCCATGTTTTGATATTTGCGTCTTTTCTTAATGCAAAGGCTGTTACTCTTTTCTCTGTCTGAGCTTTTGAAAGAATCATATTATATTCTAAATCTTCGCCAGCATATTGTTTTGCAAGTGCAAGAGCATCATTATTAGCTTTACCTACTATTGATTTTGGGCCATGAATATTTCTTGCGGCTGCATAACTCCCATTACCGTAAATACCATTACCAGCATAATGTTCCGCACCTTTTGTCCCGACTCCCTTAAATTGGTTTGCAAACTTTTCATCAGTAACCCCTCTGTAAATAATTAAATTTTCTCCATCAGCAGCTTTGACAACATCTGTTCTTTTCTTCAATTCATCCATATTTTTTACTCTTAAAGGTTTTTTATTAAAAGTTTTTTGTCTCCAATATAAATAATCAAGTCTTGCTCCGCTAGTAAAAGCTCTATCGGCTGCCGTCATATCAAAGGCAGTAAGCCCTTGCTCTAATCTTTCAATTTGTGTGTCATAAGGCCCAAGATCAAAAGGTGAGATCTTTTTGCCTTGTGCTTTGGCTGTATCTCTTAAGTGTTTCTTATATGCTTTTATATTTTTGATTTGTTCTTTATTACTTAACTTTTCTATTGGTTTTGATTTGATAAAGTCAGATGCTACAGCAGTTCCTACGACAGCCTTCGGTTTAGGTTTAGGAGCAGCCACAATAGGCTTACGCTTGGCTACAATAGGTTTGCCATACAGTTGTTTTAATCTTGCAAGCGAAACCTCAGAACCATCATTTCTAATCATCTTTCTTAAAGCTGCCTGTCCTGATCCTTCTTTTTTTGCTAATTTTTTAAATATTCTTACTTTTCCTTCGCTGCCTAAAGTCTTGATTTGTAGCTTTCTTTCTTGATTTACTAACCAATTTCCGTATGTCGTCCCTTGAGGGACTCTGCCTGTAGCTGATGGTCTGGTATCAAACTTAGTTGCTGGTGGCTTTTCAAGGTTAGGATATTTCTTTTGTAAACCATCAAAGTCCACAACAGGGACAGTAGTAGATCGACAATTAAAGTGTTGCGGTGGTGTTGGGCCATTGTTGTAGTCAAATGTTTGTCCATCAAGTCGCTGGCAGATAGCACTTGTTCTTGAATCTAGCGTTGCAACATATTCATATTTAGGAGAAACCTTTTTATTTGCGGCATATACAGCCTGTGATGCTTGATTTGCTACCTGATTAACAGATGTTCTAACAATAGTCTGTATCTGATGATTAGCTAATTTTGTTAATTCACCTCCAGCTAAAGCAATTTGTTTGACATTGCCTTTCTGCGAAAAATCAAGTCTACCAATTAATCTCCTACTGATCTGGTCTAGTGTCTCACCAGAAAACACTCCTGACCTAACTGCTAAATCTAGCCTCTGGGCTGAAGACTCTGCTATGCCCCTAAATGCTTTTTCTACTGTGTTGCCATTTGGGAGTGTTATTGCTGCTCCTTGCTGGGCTGTAAGTTTAAATTTACCAGATCCAAATTGTTTAAAATTATCTTCAGTAAATGCTTTATCAGTAAATATATTTACCTGTGATGGATCAGTCATAATCACCGACTCTGCATACTTAGGACTTATAGCAACACTATTAATCGGAACATCACCTGATGCTGTTACCTTCTTAAGTTCGTTTTGTATAAACTCGGACTGTAACTGTGCAACCCCTTGCATTTCTGTACCCATATCTATAGCTGATCTAAGCCACCACTTATCCAAACTATCGCTTGACTGCTTGATTATGGCTCTTAATCTTTTTCTTGTCTGAGGTGCGATTATTCTTGCTCCACCCTTTGCTATTTCAGCAACTTGTCTTTGATCTATTTGCCTTAATTGTTTTGCCGCATTAAGGATTATTTCGTTGTAATTAGCTACATATTTGATGGCAACAGAGTTGCTATACCTATTCAGATCAATAGTTTCCCTAAAAAATACCTCTGGAGTGGACATTTATCATTCTTCCTGATCGGATGCTGGTTCTTCTGCTGGCTCTGGGGCTGGTGTTTCTGGCTCTTCAGTTTCAGTCAATCCTCCATTCTGTGTGTTTTCGATCTCCTCCTCTACATCAAAGTCATCACCTAATATCTCTCCAGAAGATAGTTGTGTAAGTAATGTCTCCTGTGTAATAGTGCCAGTTGTATAAAGCTGCAATAATGCTTGGATCTCTTGCGGCTGTAACCTTGCAGATACAAAATCTCTATTAACAAAAGAACTGCCAGCATTAGGTTCGTTGAGATATTCACTATGAAACTTCAAGCAATTATCAATTAAATCTTGCATTTGTTGAGCCACGACCATCATTGTGCTGTCATTCTGAGATCGGTCTATTTGCTTGGCCTCTGCTGTTTCGCCAACTAACTTCTGCCCTAGCACCGCAGCTAGTGACAAGGTATTGATCTGATCCTTTATATCATCAAGCCTTTTAAATTGGCTGTCATAGCTATCACCTGATGGGCTGATATATTCCATGCGTGACTCTGGTGGCAATGATATTGCTTCACTAGGGCCAGTAGTTATCTCATCTGCATTTGGATAACCAAAGACAGCAAGTAAAGGAACAGAACTGATATGCAAGATATTGTCCAAGTCTGATTGAATCTGATAATGCTTTAGGTTTAGTTCTGCAATGTCATACAAAGGACTACGGCTTTCATACATCCCAACTCTATTGGAATAGGCAACAGCAAATGGAATCTTATCTTTAAGGCTCATCTCACCTTCTTCAAACAATTTATATTCTCCCTTCTTCTCATCTTTTCTATGAATTTCATATCTACCACGTTCCAAGACCCTAACTTGTGTAACTGTCTTCTCACCATAAGGGCCATCTGGTTCAACAATTCTTTCTAATAACCTAATCTGTGTGAGTTCTCTTGCCCCTTCTATGACTTCACTTCTAAATCCTAGTATGTCACTTGGTTTATAAGTCACCCAGTATGGCCTACTTTTCTCTCCTTCCTTCGGGGCATCTACTAAAACACCACAATGGCCAAATGAAATAACTGTTCTTGCTGTTTGATAGAGCCAGATATTTAAATCATTGCCCTCTAAATCAACATCAAATAGCTGCTC